>JADMIO011575559.1_pt1 | contig 81846 bp, 75 predicted proteins | sample 8958161 | NCBI WGS metagenome assembly JADMIO01 (sample SAMN16585339, study PRJNA669376) | soil metagenome | isolation source: Crop rotation soil | place: USA: Cullars Rotation, Alabama | collected 2011
CCCGTCGGGACGTTTCGTGGGTGGAACGACAAATTATAAACGACCTCTCGTCCCGTAGGGACGTATTGTGGGTAGAAACGTGAGATTATAAACGACCCATTCGTCCCGTAGGGACGTTTCGTGGGTGGAACGACAGATTATAAACGACCTCTCGTCCCGTAGGGACGTATTGTGGGTAGAAACGTGAGATTATAAACGACCCATTCGTCCCGTAGGGACGTTTTGTGCTGTCAAAAACAGGATCCTGTTTTTCAACAAACAATTTATTTGTATTTCCTCTTGTAGTATTTGATCGAATTCGCGATCATTTTTTTGAAAACGGCGACATCGATGTCTTCAATTTTCTTGAAATAGATACAGGCTTTTGCAGATTTATGTTTCCCGAATTTTTTCAGCAGCTCTTCGCGGCTATCAAACTGAGATGTGAGGTAAATTGCAAATTCATTTTTTCGTGGCGAAAAACCAACCAGGGGCGCATCACCTTCATGACCGCTGTCATAAACATAATGATAACTTCCGAACCCGATTATGGCAGGTCCCCACATTTTTGGTTCAAACCCTGAAACCTCTTTCATGATCTTCACAATTTGCTGCGCATCTTTTTGCCTGTCAGTTTCCGATATTTTTTTAATGAAAGCTGAAACAGATTCTTTTGTCTCAGTTGTTTTTGCTGCTGCCTTTGCCATATTTTATTTATTTCATTAACATTACTGCTGCGATCGTTTCTATACCCGACAATAAATTGCCGATCCTGATATTTTCGTTTTCTGCATGCTGGTTATTGTCATGATTTGCAACCGGTACGGTTATAGTCGGAACCTTTAAAATATTTTCAAATAAAAATAAAGGAAGGGTGCCACCAAGTGTAGGTTGCAATACTACCTGTTCGCTTGTTGTACCTCTGACCGCATCAATAACTTTTTTAACCAATGGAAGATCCATTGAAGTCCGCTGGGCATTTACTCCGTCTTTATCCGGAGTGATTTTAATGAGTTTTGCAAACTGGTTTCTTTCTTCATCGGTAGGCTCATGATCCAGCACCTGGTAACCTTGTTTTTTAATGTGATCGATAACTTTTTGCTGCTGTCTTTTCCAGTCATTCCCCATAACCAGACGCAGGTCTATAACCGCTGTTGCGTATGTCGGAATTTGATTCGAAGCTTGTTTGCCTACGTTACCACTTTGCATTCCATTTATATTAAGGGATGGAAGATTTACAGCATCACTCAATGACGCACCTTTCATTTCCGACTCTTTAAGTCCCAATTCTTTTTTCATCTGATCATCAACAGAAGGAACCTCTTTTAATGCTTTCTTTTCCGATGCTGTTAAAGGAGTGACATCATCATAAAAACTTTTTACTGTTACTCTGCCATTATCATCCTTCATCGATGTTAATAATCTGGCCAGCATCAAAGCGGGGTTTGGCGCCCAGTTGCCGTAATGCCCGCTGTGCAGCGGTCTTTTAGATGCATAAACGGTAAGGTCAAGATGTGTATCACCACGAACTCCGAATACAATTTGTTTTTTACCAGATTGATGAACTGGTCCGTCGCACATAATCCACAAATCTGCCTTAAGTAGTTGCTTGTTTTTTTCAAGGATCTCTCCAAGATGGGGAGATCCAGCTTCTTCTTCTCCTTCAAAAAAGAATTTGATATTGTAATTCAGTTTCTGTCCCGTCGCTTTAATAGCAGTACATGCATTTAAAATAGCAGCAACTCCTCCTTTATCATCAGAGGCGCCGCGGGCATAAATACGCCACTCCGGGTTGAAATTATTATCTGAAGGAAAGGGAATTTCTTTTCCGCCTTTATCAATAGGTGCGTCGAACAATTTCGGAACAAAAGGCTGAAGTTCTTTGGCCCATTGAGAAGGATTTACTGGTTGCCCATCGTAATGTGCATAGAAAACCAGAGTTTGGTTTGCTCCTGGAATCAGTACCTCGCCATAAACTGCAGGAGGAATACCTGCGGTAGTTGCATCAAGCAATTGAACATTCTGAAGGCCGCGCAATTTCATCATTGAAACAATGTATTCCGCAGTTTTTTGCTGACCTGCCCGGTCTGCAGCAACATTAGGTATGGAAAGGAATTCCGTAAACTCAGAAGTTTTTTCTTTTAACTGACCAGCGATATAATTTCTTATTGCAAGGGTGGAGGGGCTTTGACAAAAAGCTAAAGCTGCGGGTAAAAGCGAACTGTAAAACAAAAAAACTCTCCTGAAAAGCATGGCGGGGTAATTAATGTAAAAAGATACTAACTATTCGCTATTTGCATTTTCTGGGTTGATCCATGGCTTTCCTGATAACTAATCTTATACATCTCTATGTCAAGTCCCTCTTTCCTCCCAGATAAGTTTATAACAAACAAATACTAAACAGATACCAAAGAGAGGTCAAACAGGGACCTTACAGGGACAAATACTCTGTTAAGTCACTGTTTAATATCTGTTTACTACTTGTTTAACTTTGATTTGAATCAGAGAAAACACGAAGGAGTCATGAAGACAATACAGAGGAATCCCGAACAATGTACTAGTCCAATATCAGGTAAAATGCCTGAATTCATTTGAAAGTTCCTGGGATGGCTCGCTTAACCCAGGTTTCCGCCAATTCTGTTGTAGATGTATTCGGGCTTCCACCCGGTTTTTTGTTTTAACCACATTCTTTTAGCGCGGCGGTTTTCTGTAATTCCCAATTCCTGGATAAATTCTAAAGCTATTTTATTATTGACTGGAAACACTGCATGGTTCTTATTCTGTAATCTGTATTTCATCAACTCAAGTCCGGATTTTTCATTTTGAGAGATGATCAGCCCATCACCGAATGAAGGGAGATAGAATCCTTCTAAGGTGTTATTGTTAAGATATACATAGCCCGTTTCGAAATGTTCCTGTAAGTGTATAAAACGGTTTTCACCCGACGCGAGGTGATCGAGCTTAGCTATTTGCTGGTGATGTTTAGATTGGATCTGTTCAAAGAAACCAGGGAGAGGTATATTTTTTACTGTGTCGACGTCTTTAAAGAATACATATTCTGTCTCAGTAATGAATCCCAGTTTTTCATAAACCGGCGCTCCAAGATCCGTTGCAACGAGATTAATTGATCTGCAATCTTTCGCCGGCGATTTTTTGATTAAATATTCAGTGATTGCTTTCCCATATCCGCGATTTCTTTTTTCTGAATGTACAATTATGTGAGCCAGCCATGCAACATCCTCATGGATAATTGCAGTACCCATTCCTTCTATTTCATTTTGATCAATCAGTTTAAATGGATAACAAAACGAAGATTGAGTATAATATTCGATTACCGGAAGAATATTATACCAGTCTGGTGGCTGTAATGATTTTACTTCAGCAAGGTCACTATGTAAAAGCGGTGCGATGATCAATCGGTACCGGATAAAAATTCTTCAATAAGCGGAACAACGATCAGTTCGTTACTGCCATCGGAAGTTGCAATCTCGCCAAGATAAGTTCCATGCGCACCGGGAAAAATGGCCAGCTTGCAATTGGGAATGACACGATACATCAGTACCGCATGCTCTGGCGTGCCTACATCATTATCGGCATTGATAACAAGAGTGGGATTTTGAAGATTATGCATCTCCTCTTCTGTCCAGCCCTTAAAATTCTTCATTCGCTGAACATCTTTATTGAACATGTTCAGCAATGCTTTTTCATCCCTGGTTAGTTTCAGGAATTCATCCTTATAAACCTGGGGCATCTCGCTGAACTTTGCATCTTCAAAAATTTCCCAGAACTGGGGGGCGCACCCGTCGCGTGAATAAAAAGTAGAGCATAAGATCAGTTTATTTACACGCTGTGGATGTTTCAATGCGAGTGCGATCGCGGTCTGTCCGCCATTACTGAATCCCATAATATCTGCCTTGCTGATATCCAGGTTTTCGAGAAGTTTAACAACATCATCTGCATCCTGTTCAAAACTCAGCCAGGCATCCCGATCACCGGTTCTTCCATGAGCCTGCAGATCCATGGCTATGATCTTATGCGTTTTTGAAAGAAATGGAATAAGCCGACCGAATGTTGTTTGAATTGTTGAACCGCCTCCATGAATCAATACAATAGGAAAACCCTCGCCATGAATTTCATAATACATGCGAATTCCATTTACATCTGAATATCCTTTCATTGAAACTAAATTGACTATTTCAGGTATTTATCAAACCAGTCAACGAACTCCTGCCATTCGGGCATCATATCGTCACCATTGTGCCTTCCCCCTTTTTTAATAATGAAACGTTCAGGCACTTTCGCTTCATCAAATTTTGCAATAATGGCCCGGGACTGTTGTAACGGAACTATAGGATCAGCATCTCCATGAATAATGAATACCGGGGGATCATCTGAGCTTACATAATTTATGGGCGAAATCTCCCGTCCAATCTTATTCCTCGTTGCAGTATCAGTAACCTGCTCATACAAATTGATTTTTTCATTATAAATTTTGAAATCAACCGCGCCAACTACTCTTGCCGGTTTAAGAAGATCTCCTGCATTTACGAAATTCATTCCTGTTCCACCCCAATTCATCAGATCGGTTGGCGGAAACAACACAGCAGCTGCCTGTACACGCGAAGACACCCTGTCAACAGGATCTATTGCGTATTTATTGATGTTTTCATCTGCTGTTGCGACCATCAATGATAAATGCCCTCCTGCCGACGTTCCGGTAATTCCGATATGGTCCGGGTCGATTCCAAATTTTGCAGCATTGTAACGGACATACCTGACCGATCTCTTTATATCATTAATTTCATCAGGGATTGCAAAACGCGGCTGCGAACCATGTATGACCCCAAACACAGTATAACCTTTTTTCAGAAATTGCTCAGCTGGGGATGTATTTAGTTCAATTCCATTGTATCCCGAGATCCAGTTCCCGCTGATCACATAAATAATTCCCTTTCCATTCGATTTTACTTTTGGCTTTACGCAAATCAATGTAAGTGCCATTCCATCTTTACGGCCATATATAAATTCTTCCTGCGGGTATCCGTTTTGATTTGCCCTGCTGTTTATTTTTTCAATTTCAGCTTTCCATCGTTTATCAGTCGTCAGGGAACTAAAATCTTCGCCGTATTCAATATTCCGCGCAAAAGTTTTATTTATTTTTTCAGAAGCGGCTATCTGATCAAGATAAAAAAATGCACTATCTGCCAGGCCAGACATATTCCAGGCTGCTGCTGCAGAACGATACCTCGTTAAAGAAGCATTTTTGCCTTCCGTTTTAATTCCTTCCGAATATGCAATAGCTGCATTTTTGAAATCTTTTTTTCCAGCCAAAGAATCGGCTATTCTGTAGAAGCCATTAGCTGTTTGTGAATAAGCCTGTACTACAAACAAAAGAGCTCCAATGGTGACGGTCGTTTTTTTCATAATAAATTACATTCCAAGTTTGAAAAGATTGATCTCCTGTTGTTCCGGCGTGGTGATAGTAATATTGGCCGGGCCCTGATCCTGGTAATTTTTCAATCCTCCCTGTTTAAGCTTGTCGATCTTTTCTTTAGAGTCGGCAGCAAAGAATGTTATCCTTGGTTTTGAGAAATTAGTAGCCTGGTGTAATCCAACAATCGCAAGTCCGTCCGACAATATAGCCCAGGGATAAGGCGCATTGGTTTTATGCATTACCTGGAATCCGAGTTTGGAATAAAAAGAAATAGAAGTCTCAATATCTTTAACAGCTTCGGCCAGCTCTCCAAACATTCCGCAAATCTTATTTGCATATTTATCAGGATTGAAAAGATCTGAGGGTGGAGTATTCAGCATAGTAGGGCCAGGTGGCTGTGAGAAGCCTTCGGGAACAAAAACTATACTGATATTCATTCCATCAGGTGATTTCAATATATGTCTTCTTACAAAATCACCAGGTTTTGGTTTTTCAGCAAATGAAAGCCCGGTTGATTCTATGTGTGCAATTGACCTGTCGATATCTTTTGCATAATAACTTAATGCGAAATAAGGGTTGGTATCCTTTCTCAGCATGATCATTAAAGCACCATCCGAAATCTGGATAAATGGAAAAGGAAAATCTGATTGCAATATTTCATTAAATCCAAGTTGCTGATAAAATTTCAATGAATTATCTAAATCAGGAGTTGCAATGGTAATTGCTGAAATTTCTCCCAGCGTTGGTTTTGGAATGCTCATAACCTAGATTATCTTTTTGATTATAACCATCTGCCCCAAATGATAATGAGTATGTTCAATTATACCCAGAAAATTACGATAATAAGTACCGTATTTCTCATCAATAAAAACATCGTTTAATTTATCTTCCGGAAATTCTTCCAGGAGCTTTGTAAATTTTTCTGCATCAGACCAAACAGTTTCTAAAAAAGCTTTCCATTCTGCTTCAGAGTCGACCTGGGGATGATCAAAAGCAAATTTGTCCCTGATTTCCAGTTTTCCTTCTGTCAGGAAATCATAAACACCTTTTATATAGTAGTTGACATGAAAGACCAGCGACAGGATGCTGTTCATCCCATCGGTCTTTTTTGTTGCTTTTTCAACTGAAACATCTTTAAGAACATCTTTCATGTTGACAGCCGTCCAGTTACCCCCGAAGAATACCTGTTTGAAATGACTGGATAGTTGCTGGCTGGAGTTCATTTAAAAGGAGACAGATTCCATTTTGTTTAACCATTCTTCATTTATACTGGCCCCGATACCCGGCTTCTCTGAAAGTTCAATAACACCTCCATCACAATATTTCATACCACCTTCCACGGGATCTTCCCTTAACATTAAAGCTGTATCAAAATCGTAATGTTCAATTAATGGACTTACCAATGCAAAATGAGCGAATGCTGTCATGGCTAGTCGCGACTCAACAAAAGCGCCGACCTGTAAATGCATTCCGGCTTTTTCAGCCAGATCGACCATCTTCAGTCCCTTGTAAATGCCACCCGCTTTGCCGAGTTTGATATTCAACATATCGCATGCATCCAATTCAATTAGTCTCTCCGCATCATGTTCATCGCCGCAGCTTTCATCTGCCATTATCGGAATGGGCGAATGTTTTTTTACTTTTTTAAGTTTCATATATTTCCATCGGGCGATAGGTTCTTCGCAATACTGGATGTTGTAGTCTTTCAGTCCATTCAAAGTTTCAATGGCTTCGTTCACTTTCCATCCCTGGTTAGCGTCGATCCGTAATGGAATTTCAGAACCTACGGCATCACGAATTGCTTTTATCCTCTCAATATCGGTAGGTCCATCTTTACCAAGTTTGACCTTAATAGCAGAATAGCCCTGGTTTTTTATTTTCAATGCATCAACAGCCATTTTTTCGGGATCACTGATACTGACCGTATAATCAGTTATGATAGTTTTATTTTTTTCTCCTCCCAGGAATCGATACAGGGGCAGTCCTGCATTCTGAGCAGCAATATCATATAATGCAATATCGAAAGCGCTTTTAATACTGGTATTACCGTAAATGATCTTATCCATCAGGTCGATACAATCAGTTAATTCAAGAGGATTCATCCCTTTCAGCGCTTTTGCAAAATACTGACCAATAATAAAACAGGTATCCTGGCTTTCACCATTGATCGGCATATAGGGACTGCATTCGCCAAAACCTGATATCCCTTCTTTTGTTGTAATTTTTACAACGATATTATCTGCAGAAAGATCAGCTCCCAAAGAGGTTATAAAAGGTTCAGTAAGAGGAATTGAAAGCTTGAAAATCTGAATCCTATCGATCGTTAGTTCTGGTTGCATATATGTTAAAAATTGGGCGGCTAAAGATAATTGGTTCCCCTAATTAACTATGGCTTTGTTTTTGCTAATTTCAGCAAGCCGTCGAAATCCCTTATATTTATCTATCCGTTAGTTATGACTACAAAACATTACCTGCTGGGAGGAATCCTACTGCTTGCATTCGCAACATTAAGTTCCTGTAAAAAAGAATTCAGTGATTTACCCGCCGCTACACAAACCGGAGAAAATACTTTTGGATGTAAGGTCAATGGAGAGAACTGGGGTCCTGCAAAATTTGGAGTAGTTCCGGCGACTAATCTTGTTGAAGCATTTTTGAGTTCTCCGGAATCTGTAAGAATAAGAGTAAGGAATTTTTCGGCAGAGCCCACAGAAACAGTGATGGAGATCCAGGTTTCCGGTCTTAATGACCATATTAATGTTTATCCGATCAATCAAACCTTTTCAACTTTTCCTACGGCAGTCAGCTATGGGTATATGATAAAAACCAGGATTAATACGCTTGATGAATGGCAATCATCAGCCAGCAATACCGGTTCAATAACAGTTACAAAGTTTGACAGGACTAACAAGATCCTTTCTGGAACTTTTGAATTCAGTGCAGCCAGCACAATGGGTGGTCAGACCATTAATGTAACTGATGGCCGCTTCGATGTAAAATACCAGTAAACTTAAAATTGAATTCTTATTCCGGCTGAGACCATTCCCGCCAGCGGAGCATCTGCATTTTTGTAAATATACCTGCTTGGATAATCACTGGTAGGTATCCAGAATTCCAGTTCTGAAAACAGATAGAGATCGCCTGATAATGGCATCTCGTATCCAAGGCCAAGATCGATTGTAAGTCGTTTGAATTTTCCTTTCCCTCCAATCACAGGTACATGATATAAAGAGGTGTCAGGTGATACACTTAGTGTATTTTCAACTGTTCCCATAAATAACCCAAACCCGGCATTTGAATAAAGACTCCATCCCTTTTCAATGTTTGGCGCCCCTTTGAGGTATTTTCTCCAGCCAATTGAAATTTCCTTAAACTTCAATTTTGAATGATTCACATATGGTATTTGTTGCGGTATTGTTGTTGATGAATTTGCTACAGCCTGAACTTTGTTTACAAATTTGCCATTGGCAAAAAAAGAAGAAGAAATGTATATCCCGTTTTTTGGTGTAAAATGAAATACTCCGATCAGATCATATCCGCCTGACCAGAATCTCTGTTCTTCTTTGAAATTATGAAGCACTGTGAGATCTGCGCCAAAACTAAATGTAGCCTGGGAAGAAGAAATAAATCCTGCAAATAGTAAGGGAATAAGAAAGGATATTTTTTTATTAGAAGTCATTCATCCAAATAATTTACGGAGTACGCGGAAGGAAATCCTGCCCGCATACTCCGTTATTACTGTTCGTTAAAATATTTCTACTTCATTAATTTAAGCTCTTTGATAATATTGGTACCACCACCAAGTTTATCAATACACCAGAGAACATACCTGATATCAACACAGATCGTACGGTTCAGATCTTTATCAAAAGCCAGCTTATGGCTTAATGCTTCGTAGTTTCCATCGAATGCAAGCCCGATCAGCTCACCATTTCCGTTTATTACAGGCGAACCAGAATTACCTCCTGTAATGTCATTGGTAGTAATAAAACCGATAACAAGATCTTTTCTCGCCGGATCAATATATTGCCCGAAATCTTTTGCCTTAAGTAATTCAATCTGCTTTTCAGGAAGGTCAAATTCATAATCTCCGGGTTTGTACTTTTCCAACAGTCCTTTGGAAGTAGTTACGTAATCATAAAAAACAGCATCACGGGGTCTGTAAGATTTGACACTGCCATAGCTTACCCGCATGGTGAAAGTGGCATCGGGGTACATCATCTTAGATTTTACCGGATCCATTTCCATTATGCCTTTCAGATACAGTCTTCCCATTTCTGCATTCTTCGCAGTGAACTGCTGGTAGTATGGTTGGTATTTACTTATATAATTATTCAGGAAAGCGCTGGCAAATGCAAATGCAGGATCTCCCTGTAATGTAAGCGCATCCGGATTGGCTGTGAAGGCTTTCCATTTTGCCTCGTCAAACAGGAATGTTTTATTGAATACATCCGCCGCAAACTTTTTATACGTATCATCATTATCCAGCGGACCATAAGTATTCTTAATTGTACTGAAGAAACCAATGGGGTGTTGTTGTTTATCTACATTTTCATAGAACATTCTTGCGACGGCGCCGAGTATGTTCTTGTCAGACAGTTTGTTTTCTGACTCGAGAAATGCTGTTCGCGCATTGTTTGCAGCATCGACGGCTTTAATTACATCCGAAGAAGTTTTGCCGGATTTAACCAGCGCCGCTTCGAGGGGCATCAGCGTACTCGCGAACTGTATTAATGGAGAACCTAAAATGCCTTCATTAATAAACACGCGGTGTTTTGCATAGGGTCTCCATGCTTCATAAGCCTTAGCCCAGTCTGTAAAAATATTCTGGTATTCAGGTTTGCCTGCAGCCCAGTGAATGAATTTTTGTTCGAATTGTTTTTTCTGCCCGGCTACATCATATTTAAGCAGTTGCTTGGTTTCTCCGTCATAGAATTTCCAGTAATTCGCGATACTTGCATAGGAGGAAGCCAGTTGCAATTTAATCGCCGGATCTTTTTTCATTTCTTCAAACATGTATTTCAGTCTCGCATCACGTAATTGAACAAGTGTTGGATTGTTAATGTCAATTGACAACTGAACACCGTATGAACTTTCATAGCGATTGGTAGAACCGGGATAACCCCAGATCATTGAAAAATCTCCATCCTTCAACGGACGTAGTGATACCGGAAGAAACCATTTTGGTTTCATTGGCACATTTGTTTCCGCATATTTTGCGGGCTTATTTTCTTTATTGGTATAGACTCTGAAGATTGAGAAATCACCAGTATGACGCGGCCATTCCCAGTTGTCTGTATCGCCCCCGAATTTTCCCACGCTTTCAGGTGGCGCGCCGACCAAACGTACATCGGTATATCGCTGATAAACAAATGCCAGAAATTGATTGCCTTTAAAGAGTGAGTTGACACGAACCTCAATATTCTGACTGGCATCACTCATTCTTTTGTTGATAGAGTTTAAAACAGATCCCTGTCTTTGAACTCTTTCTGTTCCGGTCAATCCTTTCAGTGAGTCCATCACTTCTCTGGTAACATCATCTATTCTTATCAGGAACTGTACGGAAATATTAGTTGGAATTTCTTCGGATTTATTTCTTGCATAAAATCCGTTTTGAAGGTAATTATGTTCTACGGTGCTCGATGAAGCAATCGCATCATAGCCGCAGTGGTGGTTGGTGAAAATCAATCCTTCGGAACTAACTATTTCGCCGGTGCAACCTCCTCCGAAAATGATGATCGCATCTTTAAGTGAATTCTTATTTACAGAATACAGTTGTTCCTTCGTCAGTTTAAGACCTTTTTTCACCATATCGTTATAGATCTGCTGCCCAAGTAACATCGGCAGCCACATCCCTTCATCAGCGAACGACTTAAATAAAAGGCCAATGGCAAGGAAAAGCGTTAGAAAAAGCTTTTTCATGTTAATCATTTTAAGTGTGGACAAAACTAGGTAAATATTATTTCTATTCTACTGACTGGTTAAGCAACTTCCATAACAGATCTTTCAATTCAACCAGCCCCTTATTGGTCACCGCCGATATAAATACATGAGGAATATCGGCAGGCAATTCTTTTTCAATTGCTGTTCTCAATTCATCATCCAGCATATCTGATTTGCTGACCGCTATTACGAATTGTTTGTTCAGCAATTCGGGATTATAATCTTCCAGTTCTTTAACAAGTATTTCAAATTCTTTTTTATGGTCATTGCTATCTGCAGGGATCAAAAATAACAGCAATGAATTTCGCTCTATATGTCTTAAGAAGCGATGACCTAAACCTTTTCCTTCTGCGGCTCCTTCTATTATTCCCGGGAGATCAGCAATACAAAAGCTTTTTCCCTCACGGTATTCAACCATTCCCAGGTTGGGAGCAAGGGTGGTGAAAGCGTAATCTGCAATTTTGGGCTTGGCAGCAGTAATTACTGATAAAAGCGTGGATTTCCCAGCATTAGGGAATCCAACCAGTCCCACATCAGCCAGTACTTTTAGTTCCAGGACTTTCCAGCCTTCCGATCCGGGTTCCCCGGGTTGAGAATGTTCAGGTGCCTGGTTTGTTGGAGTTGCAAATTGGGCATTGCCCAACCCACCGCGGCCTCCCGCCAGCCATACAATCTCATCGCCATCATTTAATATTTCCGCTTCCTGCTTACCGGTTTCTTCATCGCGGGCAATTGTTCCCAGAGGCACTTCAATAATTACGTCTTTACCGGCCCTGCCGGTACTATTATTGGAGCTGCCTCCTTCTCCGTTTTCTGCAAGAACATTTTTAAAATATCGTAGATGTAACAGAGTCCATAAATTACTGTTCCCTTTAAGGATAATGTGAGCGCCACGGCCGCCATCACCGCCATCCGGGCCCCCCAGTGCGGTAAATTTATCCCGCCTGAAGTGTTTACTCCCCGCTCCTCCATGCCCGCTACGGCAAAAGATGCGTATCTGATCAACAAAATTACTTTTTTCCAATTTCAACTTGTAAGAACGTCAAAGATAAGAAGTTATGCCGGGCATCCTCCCCCCTGATTATTTGCTTAAAGTGGTAATTTTTCAGTCCGGAACAGAACTTGATAACATAAAAACCAAAGAGCATGAAAAAAAACATTAAAATGAAAACCTTATTAATACCCTTAACTTATTTCCTGATCACAATAGCTTGTGGCAATCCCCAAAAAGGAACTACTGGTTCAACGCCGCCGTCAGAAAATCCGACGCCAAAAAATAATTTACCTGCCTGCCTGAATGAACAGTTGACAAAGATCCAGAGTCATCAATATGAGAACCCTCCGGTTCAGATTGATGAATATGAATTCCAGGGCAAGCGCGTTTTCTTATTTACAGCTGATTGCTGCGATCAGTACAATATTTTATTTGATGAAAACTGTCATGGGTTCTGCGCACCTTCTGGTGGGATTACCGGAAAAGGCGATGGGAAATGTGCTTCGTTCAATAAGGAAGCGAAGTTTGTGAGGAACATCTATAAAAAATAAAGCAGATCGTTAGAGCTGCAAGCTATAAGCTTTAGGCTGCAGGCTGATTCAATTTATTTCATGGGCACAATTTTAAATGAGATCTGCAGTTAACCTGCAGGTTGCGACCTGCCGCAAATAAGAAAGCCGCTCAGAAAATGAGCGGCTTTCTTATTCAAAATCCGGTTATTTATTGAACAACAAGCTTAGAAGTAAATACTGATTTACTTGCCTGATCGCTTACGTTCACCATATAAATTCCTTTAGAAGCGGTTGCTCCCAATTTCACAGTTTGTGACTGACCATCACCGCTGAGATTTACCTGTTGCTGAATTACCTGGCGACCGGTAACATCAGTTACCTGGATAGTGTAAGTACCAGCTTCAAGTTGATTGAACTGAATTACAAACTGGTTATTGGTAACAGGATTAGGGTAGATATTGATCTTTCCATCACCTGTGTTTGCTGTAACAATGTTACGGCTGAACATATCCGGCGCAACAGTTTCTTTTGGTTTGTTTCCACTTACCAGGAAATTGCCATTAGCCAGATCCGAACTGTACCAAACTGAACCGGTAACATTATAGGGGGTAGCTACCAGTGATTTTGCATCAACCAGGTAAAGAGAACCACCTTTAACAGCACTTGCTACGATGATCTGGTTTTTGTCAGTAACAGCTGCTCCATTTACAGTGAATCCTTCTGCTAATCCTGAAATATAACCCAGGTGGGTAGCCACTTTAGATTCAATGTTTACTTTGAAAACGTGATTACGCGCAGAGAAGACATACAGATTTCCATCATCGTCTGCGATCATGTCGCCACCATAGCTGCTGCAGGAATTATGGATTGATATGCCTTTGTTTGCAGGATCATCAACCAGAGAACCAAGATCAGTAACCTCCGTTTTTTTACCAGTTGAGAAACGAAGTAATTGGGTAGCGTCATTTGTCATCGCATAACCATTACCGTCAGAAGCAATAACCATACGGGTAACAATATTTCCCTGGTCAGATGATTTAACAGATTTTCCCGAAAACTCCTGGTCTGTCAGGAAATAAACTTTCATTGTTTTCAGATCCACATAGCGGAGCTGATCAAACATCATTGGTGTATAATACAGGCGGTTGTTCCTGCTGTCATAAGCCATAGCAGCAACACCGGTTCCAAATGCCGCATTGATGGTATTACCTAAGCGGGCGTCCGTCAATCCGGTTGTCATTTGTTTACGGGAAGTTGCGTCATAATTCATAGCTGTGGCATCATTTCCACTCAGCAGAACCTGACCATACTCACCAGTCTGGAAATTAAGTTTTCTAACATACTGCCAGTTATAGCCCTGCTCTGTTACATCAGTAACCGCATAAGCAAAACGATCGGTTTGGGCCACAGCCACTGAACTGGCTAACACACTTCCAATAAATAAGGAAGCCAAGGGTAGATTTTTTCTCATTCTTCTGGTTTTTGAAAGTTTACAATGCCTTCCCGAATTTCCGGGACAAAGCCCGGATCGCGGGCATGTCCCACCTATGCGGGATCAATTCACAATTCAAATTACAACTATTTAATTAACCAGAATCAAGAAACGGCTAAATTTTAATGAACGGTAGGAAAGGGTTTAGCATTTATGGTCTGTGATCTATGATTGGAGCGCTAAAATCCGGGAACTCTATATTAATCAGTCAGTTCAATTGAAGGAGCACTACTGTAAATGATAAATAACAAACCAAAAATAAAATAGAAAACCCCTCCGCTTTCGCAGGAGGGGTCCAAGGTAAAACCCTGAGCATTTATCATTTGTTCACCACCACTTTCTCTACACTCTGCTCGCCGGTTGCTGTTTCCACAACCTTGATCGTGTACACCCCAGCTGTCAGATTTTCAATTCGAACACTATTAGTAGTAACACCTTTCAAAAGTTTAACCATTCGGCCACTCATATCAATCACACCGATGTCTTTGGAACTTACATCATCAAACACCAGGTTCACAGTTCCACTGCTTGGGTTCGGATAAACGACCATTCCTGATTTCTGATCGATACCTTTTACAGTACGGATTTCACTAAGTTTAGCTGTATTATCGAAATTCACCTGACGCAAACGGTATTGAGTTACCGATTTGGTATAGTTCATGTCGGTGAAGCTATAGTTCAATGCATCGCTGCTGTTTCCACCAGGAGCAAGACTTGTAACAAATCCTACAGTCTCCCATGTTCCGTTTCCAACGAGTCTTTCAACATAATAACCTTTGTTATTTTGCTCACCTGAAGTAGACCATTGCAGATCAACTACAGAGTTATTTCTCTTGGCTGTAAAAGACAGGTAGTTAACCGCAAGTACAGGTGAACATGCCTGCATAATATATTTTGGAGTGAAACATGCAAGAGCCGGGCGAATAGCAACCACATAGTTCGTGAACGCAGCCGGAACCACGCCAGTAATCTGGTTTACACCATTCTGGTAAGTATTCGGTGCAGTCATTGTAACCACGTTACCTTGTTGCTGATCTTCAGGTCCGTAACCAGCAGGAGCATTATCCTTATACAATGTGAAAGTAAGAGGATAAGCAGCAGCAGGACCCGCACCTGAACCAACGTTTACTTTAGTTGGAGTATTTGGCGTTGAAGGACAAACTACAACTGCAGCAGACTGTAAAGAACTCTGTGGGTTGGTTGGCATCAGGAATGCATTCAGATACATTCTTTGTCCGTTAATATCATAATCATTGTTTCCATCATAAGAGTGTGAACCCAGGTAAAACACCATACCACCTAAACCTGTTGTAGAAACCAGTTTGGAAGCACTTGCGTTTGTATAATTGCGTGCATTGTCTGTACCAGATGTATGATAATGAAAATGATTTTTTGGAGGATTAGCCGGAGCTTCAGGTATTACCCATGATTGTAGACTACCACCCTCATCCGCTATTCCGAAATATCCATTGATCTGGAAATAACCCAGGTCAGAATTTGAATAGTTAACAACAGCAGGTTTGCCATTCTCATTGGCGTTATCAAATCCGTTAGTTGACTGGAATCTTGCAAGAGCGCTTAATTCATAGGTTCTCACCGCCGCACATTCTGCCAGAAAGTTTCCGCCGAAATTTACAAATGTTGCGATCTGTGAGATCACACTATTCGGAGCGACTGTATTGTGTGGTTCAGACGCAAAAGTATAGCAGTCGATAACCAGCCCTGGAGAAGCGCTGATCGCGTAATTGGAAGTAGGAACCCCCGCATTGATCATGTATGCTTCGTGGATATGCTCGTTACCGCCATCGCTCATGATACATGCTTTTGGCTTCCAAACACTACCATTAAAGAAGTAATCATAACGGATATCAACCATTACATCAGCATTGCTTTTGTAAAGTTTAACATCGTCCGATGATGCAGCACCGTTAAATGCCTGTACTATCGCAGCGACACCAGCTGTATCCTGCTGGAAGATTACAAACGGGCCAGCAGCAAAATCCATATTGGCAGCTGCACCCGCAGAAGGTTTAACCCTAGATGCGTTTACACTAAAGTCGATGGCATCTTTTACCTTATGAGGTTTGATGATCCATTTTAATTTAACGCCATTGTTTAACAGGGTTACCAGCAAACCATAAGCGCGCAGGTTGAAATCAGCTCCTGAATAAGCGATGGTTCCAAAATCAATTGATTTGTTGTTTTGGCTGCCTGTTGGAGCGGCGCTTAATGTAACTGTAGTCGCAGTTACTGCAGTAACCTGTGTACCTGCAGGAATGTTGGCATGACCAGTAACATACATACCCACGGTAATACCGGTGGTATTCAATACGGCTGTGATCACAGGGTTGCCACTTGTCCAGTTAAATGCCCTGTTATTAATAATGGTTGTGAAAATCCCACTTCCAGAACCCTGGTTCTGGTTATCCATGGCAATTATATAACTGCCAGTGGGCATATTTTGGAGGTGAAAGTTCGGGCTCGCATCCGGTAAGTCCGGGTACTGAGCCATTACCGACATGCTAAGCCATGTGGTAAGGATGAGAAAAATGCTCTTTTTCATGCTTCAAGGTTTTGTTTAGTTTTCAAATACGATGTACGTCTTGCAATAGAGTATATAGAATAATTACATCCTGGATCAGGGGTGATTCATGGTAGGACCTTGAGGCGATTCAAACAGGATATGTATTCAGGTGGTTCCTGGGATGTTTGGACGGATACTAAAAACGGTTTTTGGGAGGATCGAGTGGAATGGATAGTAAAAGTAATATAAGGTTTTAGTAAATGCAATGGTTCATCCAAGAAATATTTTTTTTTAATTCCATGCAGCGTTTCTTCGATCTTATTTTCAGGCAGTTAATTTTTTCTGATTCGTAGATTTCCTAATCTTTTGTTTGTTTCCAGCTCTTATAATTCTTCTTTTTTTGAACTTTTTTCATCTTCCTGATTTTTTTTTCAGGCTTGCACTCCTTCCATGTATTAAACATGATCTCTGGTAATTCCTGGTACCATTTCGTTCCTTCGGTTTTCCAACCGATCATCTCATTGGTCACCTGTTTTTTTATTTTCGCCGGATTTCCCACTATAAGGCTACGTGCAGGAATTTTTTCTCCTTCTTTAATAAAGCTCAGTGCACCCACGATACATTCATCACCAAGCTCCACATTATCCATGATCACAGCATTCATCCCGATCAGGCAGTTTTTTCCTATCGTAGCACCATGAATAATAGCACCATGACCGATATGAGAGTTTACCCTTAACGTTACTGTGACACCGGGAAACATGTGAATGATACAGTTTTCCTGCACATTGCATCCATCTTCAATAATGATCTGGCCCCAATCACCCCTTAGTGCAGCGCCTGGACCGATATAACAGTTTTTACCAATAATAACATTGCCGGTAATGGCCGCAAGTGGATGTACAAAAGAACTTTTGTGTATTACGGGTCTGTATTTTTTAAATTTATAAATCAAATCAGGAGTATTATAATTCCATTAATTGTTTTTGGGTACGATAACAAAGACCCTTGAATACAGCCACATCTTCATTTCTATCATTCTTTACTATTATGTGGTAAAGCCCTGTGCTTTTTCCATTATGTATTTCTGTTGCTGTCGCGGTTAACACATCACCTACGGCAACTGGTTTTAAAAAATTAATGGAAGTGTCCAGAGCCATCGATAAGATGTTCCTGTTATTACAGGCAAATGCAAAGGCGCTATCCGCTAAAGAAAATGCAATACCGCCATGAACGATCCCAAATCCATTTATCATTTCTGACCTGACAGTCATCCTTATTTTGCTTTCACCTTCTTTAACTGATAAGACTTCAATACCCAGCCACTGACTGAACAAATCATGTTTCATCATATGATCGACGACAGCCGCTGCCTTTTCATCTTTGGTTTGCTGATTCATAAGTTGATCCTTATTTTCCTTTGAAGGAGGGTTGTCTTTTTTCAAGAAATGCCTGAACGCCTTCTTTGTAATCGTCGGTTTCTGATGCACGCTGCTGAAAAATATTTTCTTCTTCGAGCTGTTGCTCCCAGTTATTCTGAAAACTCCTGTTGAGCAGTTCTTTTGTATAGGCTAAACCCTTAGTGGGCATTTTAGACAGGTAGTGCGCGACCAGCAATGTATTTTCTGCAAACGTCTGATCCGGAAAAACTTTATAGATCAATCCCAGTTGTTCAGCTTCAACAGCTACAAGTTTTTCACCAAGCATCATAAGGCCGGCAGCTTTTTGAAGGCCTATTAGCCTGGGTAATGTATAGGTTCCGCCTGTGTCTGGAATTAAGCCGATTTTACTAAATGCCTGGATAAATGAAGCTGATTGGGTTGCCATTGCAATATCGCAACAAAAAGCCAGGTTAGCGCCGGCGCCGGCTGCAACTCCATTCACTGCAGCAATAACCGGTTTTTCAAGATTCCTGATCCTTGTTACTATGGGATTGTAATGTTCGGAAAGAATTTTACTGATATCCGGACCATTTGGGTCGGCAACTTCCGCAAGATCCTGGCCCGCACTAAAAGCTTTGCCTGCCCCAGTTATGTAAACACAACGAATGGCATCCCTCTTACATTCATCGAGTGAATCCTGAAGCTTCAGCGCCATATCACGGTTGAAAGAATTCAGTTTTTCAGGGCGGTTCAGGGTAATAAATCCAATAGAATCTTTTATTTCAAAAAGAATGGAGGACATCGAAATTGTTTTTACGAAGGTAGAATAATTGATCAGTGACACTTGAAATAATCAAATGGCTCCTTACATTCTTCACATCTGTATAATGCTTTACATGCCGTAGATCCAAATTCACTGATGCGTTTTGTATTCCATGAATTGCAATGAGGGCATTGAACGGCTTCATCGGCTGCAAATATTTTGTCGTTACATACCTGCTGTTTGGGATTCGGTGGTGCAATGCCGTATTCTTTCAATTTTTGTTTCCCGGATTCGGTCATCCAGTCTGTAGTCCATGCCGGTGTTAAAACAGTAGTGATCCTGATTTTTGTGAAGCCTTTTTCGAGGAGGGCCATCCGGATATTCGCTGCGATCATATCCATTGCCGGGCAACCACTATAAGTAGGCGTGATGATTACTTCGATCTCTTCATTAATTATTTTAATGTCGCGAACGATACCCAGATCAGTGATGGTGAGAACGGGGATTTCAGGATCTGTTACGGTCTCCAGGGTATTCCTGATCAATTGTGCTTTTTCCATCACTATTATCTTTTCACTATTCACTATTTTTCATTTGATTTACCAGTTTGAATCAGGGTAAGTCCTTTGCAAGTATTGAAGCTCGGTTAAGATATAACCCAGTTCTTCCGTGTGGATTCCTGTTTTTCCGCCGGTTTGCATGGCAACACTCTCAGGAACTTTTAAGGCCGCCTGATCAAATACTGCTTTTACTTTTTCTAACCATTTTTGTTTGATATCCCGATAATTAACACCATTATCTTTTTCGTAATATACAGGTTCGAACATTTCGCCAGTATAACGCCAGAGTTCATCCATGGCATTTTTTATTCTTGTATAACTTTCTTCAGTTCCATCACCAAGTCGAATCACCCATTCGCTGCTCCACCTTAAATGATAGGTTATTTCCAGTAAGGATTTATTTGCTATGGCCGCGAGTTGCTCATTTTTATCATGACCCAACTCAGTAAATAATAAAAACTGGAATTGGCTAAACAGGTATTGCCGCAAAATTGTTTGAGCCCAATCCCCTTTTTGAAGTTCAACCAGCAAAAGATTTTTGAATTCTCTTTCTTTCCTGAGATAAGCGAGGCTGTCTTCAGTAGCTCCATCGCCGATTAAATCAGCCGCGTATTGATAAAAATTACGAGCCTGTCCAAGCAGGTCCAGGGAAATATTCGTAATTGCAATATCCTGTTCCAGTACGGGCCCATGACCACACCACTCGCTGTTTCTTTGTGATAAGATAAGATTGGTATCTGCAAGGTGCAATATGTAATCGATAGTCGTATTCATTTCTTAAGAGGAATTGGGAACTGGGAATTTGGAATTTGGAATTGGGAATTCGGCGTTCTAACATACATTCAATTTACTTAGCAGGCCTAATTCCCAATTCCAAATTCCAAATTCCCAATTCCATTTACATGTGGTTGACTTCATCTGGTAACTGATAAAAAGTCGGATGGCGATAAATTTTATCAATTGCCGGTTCATAAAGTTCTCCGGCTTCTTCTGGATTAGAGGCAACAATGTATTTGCTTTCAACAACCCAAATGCTTACCCCTTCCATTCTCCTTGTGTATACATCCCTCGCATTTTCAATTGCCATTTGTGCATCGGCTGCGTGCAAACTTCCGGCATGTTTATGATCCAGGCCCTGCTTACTTCTTATAAATACTTCCCATAAAGGCCACCCGCTTTGCCTCCCCTGAAGGGGAGATAAAGTTTCCTGGGTTTTGCTTGCTTCTCCAGAGGATTCATCAGGGATATCTCCGTAATAAAATTTATTTATTGAATATAATTTCATGCTGCTTCAGCTTGTTTCTGTTTTCTTTTTTCTGCATATGCAATTGCTGCATCCCGCACCCATTGTCCTTCTTCCCATGCTTTTCTTCTTGCATTCAGCCTTTGTTTATTGCATGGACCATTGCCTTTCACAACATTCCAGAACTCATTCCAGTTTATCTCACCAAAATCGTAGTGCTTTGTTTTTTCATTCCATTTCAGATCGGGGTCAGGTAAATTCATGCCTAATGCCTTAACCTGATCTACACACATATCGACAAATTGCTGTCTCAGTTCATCATTTGTTTTTCTTTTGATCTTCCATTTAATGCTTTGATCGCTGTTGGTACTCTCGCTGTCTTTTGGGCCAAACATCATCAAAGATGGCCACCACCAGCGGTTGATCGCATCCTGGCACATAGCCTTTTGTTCGTCAGTTCCCCTGCTTAATATTAGAAGGGATTCAAAACCCTGGCGTTGATGAAAACTTTCTTCTTTGCAGATGCGCACCATTGCTCTTGCATAAGGACCATAAGAAGTTCTGCAAAGCATTACCTGGTTAAGAATAGCTGCACCGTCAACAAGCCATCCTATCGCGCCCATATCGGCCCATGTAAGTGAAGGATAATTAAATATGGAGGAATATTTCGCTTTACCGCTGTGAAGATCACTGATCATTTCATCGCGGCTCATGCCTAAAGTTTCAGCAGCAGAATAAAGATATAGGCCATGACCCGCTTCGTCCTGAACCTTTGCAAGCAGTATTGCTTTTCTTTTCAATGAAGGAGCCCGCGAGATCCAGTTTCCTTCCGGTAACATACCCACTATTTCACTATGCGCATGCTGGCTGATCTGCCTGAGATTGGTTTTCCGGTATGCATCGGGCATCCAATCTTTTGGTTCGATCTTGATCTCGTCATCGATCTTATTCTGGAAAATTTCCTCAGGATTCATAGGTACAAATTTACGGAAAAGGTGCGTGGTTAGTGGCTGGTGGGGAGTGGGAAGAAACTTCTGAAGTAAAAACTTTTCGCCCCCACTTACTACTCACCACTTACCACTCACCTACTGGGTGCTCTTTACAAAAAGATCCTGGTACAGTTTAGCCTGGTTCATAATGCGAATGGCGTTTGGTTTAAAGTCTTTATAATCTTCCGACAAAAAATCTTTTGCAGTTAGTTCTTTGCCGTTCGCTTTTACACTGCTTTTGAACATCACCCCTTTCGAATTAAAATAAACGCGGGTTTCCCACTTGTTTCCCTCTTCACCTTCGTTATTAAAATAAAACAAAAGCTTACCATCTTTAAATAACCATTCTTCATTTGCAGTAAGGTGTGATGATTTGCGTGTTACATTGATCTTAACTAAAACGATTTTCGGATTACGATCTGACGGACTTAAATGACCGGGAGGATCATCATACCAGAAATCAGTCGTTTCAGAATACAATCCAACTGCCGGCCAGCTTCTTCCATATTTATTGGCCGTCCATTGGTTGTTATATAATGGTCCTTCATAACCTGCATCGATCGATTGCTGTATCTGTTTGTTTATTTCAGTGTAGTGCTTACGTATATCTGATTCGGATTGGGCGTTCGCGAAAACAGTGCCGAAAACAAGAATAAAAACTAAAATGAACTTCATGTCTGGTATTTTAAATTAGAAGAAGAGGCTAATCGTTCGCCACCTGATATTAAAATTAGCGTTAATTCGTTCAAAATTTGCGCGCTTACTTAATATCGAAATCGACAACAACCTTTTCAGTTTTCGGATGCGATTGGCATGTAAGTATAAATCCCTGCTCTATTTCTTCTTCTTCCAGTCCCCAATGAACATCCATGTTAACTTCACCTTCGAGAAGTTTAGCCTTACAGGTGCAGCAGACGCCGCCTTTACAGGCGAATGGAAGATCTGCGCCTTGTTTTAAAGCTGCGTCGAGAATAGGGAGATCGCTGTTTAGCGAAAGATCAAATTCAAAAAAACGGCCATCAAGTTTTACGGCAACCTTGCTTACCGGACCATCTGCGGTTACATTCTCAGCAGTTTTTTTATAAGTTAATTTTTTTTCGCCCGGGGTGGTAAATAATTCGAAATGGATCTTTTTTTTATCAATCCCTTTTTGTTCAAGAAAAAACTTGACAGTAAAAATTAATTCCTCGGGACCACAGATAAAGATTTCATCAAACGATTCATAGCTCATTAGTTTTTCGAGTTCCTTCAGTTTTTCCTCATTGATCCTTCCTGAATGTATCGGACTGTCGGTTCGTTCCCTGCTTAATATGTTTATCAGGTTGAAGCGTTTCAGGAATTTATTTTTTAATCCTTCAAGGTCTTCAAAAAAAATAATTGTGTTGCGTGAACGGTTTCCATAAACCAGAGTGAATTCGCTGGCAGTTTCAATTCTCAAACTTGTTTTGATGATGGAAATAACTGGAGTAATTCCGCTTCCTGCAGCGATTGCGAGGTATTTTTTCTTATTTGATGGGTTCAGCTCAGAATAAAATTTGCCGACAGGAGGCATCACTTCAAGTTTATCGCCTGATCTCAACTCATCATTTGCATATGATGAAAACAGGCCTCCTGTTACTTTTTTAATAGCAACGCGCCATTCATTGTCTAAGGGGGAACTGCAAATGGAATAGGTGCGCCTTATTTCTTCATTACCGATCATGGTCCTCATGGTAAGACTTTGACCTTGTTGAAAAAGAAAATCTTTTTTCAACTCTTCGGGAATTTCAAAGCAAACCGAAACACAATCGTCTGTTTCTTTCCTGACTTCTTTAACGGTAAGAGAATGAAAATGAATGGACATGGATCAGCTCTTTTTTAACCCCCCGATCAGATGACTGACCATATTGTCTTCCATAACCTGAGGAGAAACATGTTTATTGCTACGGTGCCAGAATTCAAGGCCGCGTACAGATGAAAGAATGGTAAGCATGGCTACATAAGGTAATACCGGTTTCATTTCTTTGTTCCTGATTCCTTCATCAATTATGGATTCCATTTTTTGGACGTAACTTCTCCTTTGAGTGGTAAAATTAGTCAGGTAGGGCTCCGTTAAATGGATCCATTCGTTAATCATAACAGTATATTCATCAAACCGGTTCATCATCATCTGCACATGAAAACGGATCAGGGATTCTATTTTCCTGGTGCTGCTTATATCTCCTTCATCAAGACTTTCAAGATGTACGTTGCATTCATTGGCAACGCGGAATACAATTTCCTGGAGTATTTCAGATTTTGATTTGATATGATTATACAAACTCGCTGCTTCAATTCCTACAGCTTCTGCCAGGTCGCGCATTGAGGTAGCGGGAAACCCTTTCTCCCTGAACATCGCGGAAGCCCGCTGAATGATGAAGTCTTTTTTGGAGGCTTTTTTTCTTAATGTCTTAGCCATGATCAAAGTTACCGAAATCAACTTTAGCTATTAGCTAACAGCCTTTAGCTAAAAAAGTCGTTCCTGTTTTTCATCTCTTTTAGGAATGATAAGCTCATCGCTGAGATTGGGATAAATTATTTTGGTAGCACGCCGGTCGCCCTGCGTATCAAAAAACATCCAGAACATTCCGCCATCCCATGATTGACCTACGAGATGTGTTGTTGCAGTAGTGCGATATCCCTGGTAATTTATAATCGTCTTTAGTTCTATTACAGCTTCGAAATCCTTTCCATGTTTAATTACCTGGAGGATTTTTCCGGGTTCATATTTTTTCCAGGCAGAATCCGGGATCTGGCCAAACGTGCTTGCGATATAAGTCTTGAACTCACTGACGCTGCCAATTGAACCGATCAGCGCCGGGTAAGTATACCGGGTGAACTTATCCCAGTCGCGGCTTTTGAAAGCCAGCGTCAGACTATCAGCACAACGCCTGAGGTTTGATTTAATGAAACTCGTATCAAACTGAGCATTGATACAGGTTGAAATTAATAATACCGGGATGATTATTTGGATTCGTTTGTTCATATTACGGACAACGGGTAAAGTTATTAAAAAGCTTCTTAAAGCCTGTTTAAAATTCATTAGGTTTGCGCGCGAAAAATGGTCAAATAAGTCAAAATGGTCAAATAAGTCAAAGTAGTAATATAGGTATCCCCATATGATCTCTTTGAAGCATCAGACATTCATGACTAAGTTGACTTTTTGTAAAAACAAATTCTAAATTCATTATTTACATGTCTCTTATTTCTGTCGGCACAATGGCCTTTGATGCAATCGAAACTCCATTTGGAAAAACTGATCAGATTGTGGGTGGGTCGGCTACCTATGTTGCTTATGCAGCAAGTAATTTTATCAAACCAGTCCAGCAGATCTCTATCATTGGATATGATTTTCCAAAAGAAGAACTTGAAGAGCTTAAAAGCAGGGGAGTTGAAATGGATGGTGTAGAGCTTGTCACCGACAAGAAATCTTTTTTCTGGAGCGGTCGTTATCACGAAGACATGAATAGCCGGGATACGCTGATCACTGATCTTAATGTGCTTGCAGACTTCAAACCTAAAGTGCCCGAAGCATACCAGGGTGCTGAATTCCTGATGCTGGGTAATTTGTCACCCGATATCCAGTTAAGCGTAATCAATCAGTTGCGCGAGAGGCCAAGGCTGATCGTAATGGATACCATGAATTTCTGGATGGAAATTGCTTTGGATGATCTGAAGAAAGTTTTAAAATATGTAGATGTTTTACTTGTTAATGATGCCGAAGCAAGACAGCTTACCGGTCAGTTCTCACTGGTAAAAGCAGCCAAGAAGATCCTGGCAATGGGTCCAAAATACCTGATCATTAAAAAAGGAGAACATGGTGCCCTGCTTTTTGATAGCGACAGTGTGTTTTTCGCTCCTGCGTTACCGTTAGAAGATGTTTTTGATCCTACCGGTGCCGGAGATACTTTTGCGGGAGGATTTATTGGTCATCTTGCAAAAACCGGTGATATTTCTTTTGAGAATATGAAACGTGGTATCATTGTCGGTTCCGCAATGGCCAGCTTCTGCGTTGAAAAGTTCGGGCCTACAAGACTAAAAGAAATTTCGAAATCAGATATAAGTTCCAGGATTCAGCAGTTTAAGGATCTGGTCAGTTTTGAGATTGAATTGGTTTAAAACTTTCTCGCCAGTACAATCGCCTGCTTAAAAAATTTCCTTTTCCCTTCAAGATTGAAAATTTCTGTGTAAATAATGTATTGCCCCAGTGGTAGCTGACATCCTTTGTCATCAAGCCCATCCCAGTTCCAGTAACCCTTGAATCCAAGCAGTTCATTCTGTACTAATCTTTTCACAGGGATACCCGCACTGTTATAGATTGAAATATTTGCGTTATAGCCAGCTGATTCCGTTAGGTAGGTTATCGTGAGAATGTCGTCAAATCCATCATTATCCGGCGAAAAAACTTTGGGAAATAGCTCAATCGATGAATGTGCTTCTTCTACCTGCCTGTATTGTGAGTTTTGATAAGAAGGTGTTCCATAACCTGATGTTGAAGATGCACTATGCCAGTTGTTTCGATTATTGGAATAGCCAGCCGGATCAATTCTTTCGAGGCTCACCCCTTCCGGATCCGCAATTAATTTATAATGCCAGTAATCTTTATAGCTGACCTCATCAATCACCATTCCCAGTGAATTGAGAATGATCACCGATCCTTCATTATCAGGAAAGGAAGGGAGTGACAGAGGTAATACTTTATCGGGATATTTTACAAGGTATTGATGGAACAAGATGCCAGGTTCTTCAGTTATTACAAAGTACTCACCAGGGAAAATATATAGTGGATATGATACCATTGCTTTTATGGAGGCGAGCTGGCCATTGGCTGCACGATTAGCAATAGAAAGTTTTGATAGATCTAAAACCTTTTTACTGTTGTTAAATATTTCAACAAAATCGTATCCATTTGGTTTGGGATTGAATAAAATCTCATTGACCACCATATCTGATTTGGAGGGTTCATCAGGCAAGCCGGTAACTACAATACTGTTTCCGGCAATTTGATTAGACGAACAATCCAAAACACTTCTGATCGAAACAGTATAAATTATTTGATGTGCAAGCGATGATGAAACCCTTAATCTTACTTCATTAAATAAAGGTGCTAATGCAGAGGCTGTTGTTATATTCAGATTTTTATCAATTGAATAGTTTACAGCAAGCGAAGCTGATATACTATCGAGGGATTCATCAAAAACCAGAATGATTGTAGTACTATCGGTTGTGTAGGACCTTAAAATAACAGGCGGATGAGTATCATGATTGATATTGTCGATCGAATTTTTTTTACCTGGTGTTCCTCCATCTGAATCAATGCTTGCTTTCCAGTTTGTTTTGCCTGTACAGGGGTTCAGCGGATCAGTCATCTCAAGACTCCAGCCTCCTTCTTTTTTGAGTTCATTATCGTACCAGGTGTCTGAATAACTGACTGCATGGATTGTTTTGCCCGATGGCGTTTTTAAAAAGAGCAAATCACCCCCATTGTCCAGGGATGGGAAACTGCTGACTGTAATACAAGTTCCATAAGCTGAAATTGATGCAGCCGCCGAAGATGAACAAATTATAACCAGGCTATCAGGTTTTAAAATAAAAGTTGGCATCGGTCCCGATTGTGAGGCGGGATCAGCAACCCGCCAACCTGAAAGGTTAACGGGAGTTACAGATATATTTTTAAGTTCAATCCATTCATAATTCGGCAACCCGACAACTGGTGACGGATCGGCCATAATCTCTTCTATTATTATGTCGTTTCTGTTTTGCGCATTTGTAAAAAGCCCGGAGGTAATCAAGAATATCAATAATAGTTGTTTCATTTTTCAAGATAAATCACGGATATGCCGAAGTCAGGGGAAAATCCTCATTGTTTTATGTTATTATATTTGGACTAAAGGGTCTCGCCACTTATTTTTGCGTTGATGAGAACAACGAAACATACTAAACACCTTAAGAAACATTCATAGGAAGGTTTGCGTTAGTATGTGATACATAAAATTCAAGCCTTCCAGACGGAAGGTTTTTTAATTTGTAATTAATATGAAAGTTGCAGTAGTTGGCGCCACGGGACTGGTAGGCGGTAAAATGTTAAAAGTGCTGGAAGAAAGAAATTTCCCGGTTACTGAATTAATTCCGGTTGCTTCGGAGAGGTCTGTAGGAAAAGAAGTACAGTATAAAGGCAAAAAATATAAAGTAGTCAGCATGACCGATGCAATCGATGCAAAACCTGCTATCGCAATCTTTTCAGCGGGCGGTTCCACTTCGCTTGAATGGGCCCCCAAATTTGCAGAGGCTGGAATTACAGTAATTGATAATTCATCGGCTTGGAGAATGGATCCTACAAAACCTCTGGTGGTTCCTGAGCTCAATGCAGATGTTCTTACAGAAAAAGATAAGATAATAGCCAATCCGAATTGCTCTACGATTCAAATGGTTGTTGCACTGAACCCACTATATAAAAAATACGGTATTAAAAGAGTGGTTGTGTCAACTTATCAGAGTGTAACAGGAACCGGAGTAAAAGCAGTTGATCAGTTAATTGGCGAACGCTCAAAACAGATGAAAGGTGCAACTGAAGAATATCCCATGGCTTATAAGTACCCGATCGATCTGAATGTGATTCCCCAGATCGATGTGTTCCTGGATAACGGGTATACCAAAGAAGAAATGAAGATGGTAAATGAAACCAGGAAGATAATGCGGGATGACAATATAAAAGTTACGGCGACTACTGTAAGAATTCCGGTAATGGGCGGACATAGTGAGGCTGTAAATGTTGAATTCAAAAATGATTTCGATCTTGATGAAGTAAAATCCATTTTGGAAAAAGCCCCTGGTGTTGTTCTTGTAGACGATCCGGCAAATCAATTATACCCGATGCCCATGGATGCGCATGAAAAAGATGATGTGTTTGTAGGAAGGCTTCGACGCGATGAGTCGCAACCGAACACTTTAAATATGTGGATCGTTTCGGATAACCTCAGGAAAGGGGCTGCAACGAACGCGGTTCAGATAGCGGAATACCTGGTAGAAAAGAAATTACTTTCTGTTTAGATACTATTAATAAATTCGACCAAAGGAAGTAACGCTTCAAAAGATTCAACTGTTTTCTTAACCAGGATCTTTGAACTGAGATCACTGTCACTCACTGGTCTCATTGCAACAAAAGATTTTAATTTTAAATATTCAACTGCAGGGTTATCGGGTTCATAGCCCTTTGGAACCCGGCTGAGCACATATTCATCGTTTCTGGTCAGATCACCATAAACTGATTTGAATTTCTTTGATCCGATGATTTTTTTGAAAGAATCAAAGTTGTAATCAATTTCCTGTCTGACTTTCTTTAACTGGGGAGTTTCCGGCATCCAGATGCCGCCACCGGCAAAGCTCCGGCCTGGTTCAAAGTGGAAATAATAACCGGCATTCTCCCAGGCTTTTCTTCCACCCCTGTTGATGCTGGCACCAAAATTTGTTTTATAAGGAGATTTATCTTTCGAAAACCGGATATCGCGGTTGATACGGAAAAGACAATCTTTTTCGCGCAGCGATTTAATTGAAGGATCTTTTTTAGAATGCTGATCTATCACTGTTTGAATAAACGCAGAAAAATCTTCCCTCGCAGATTCATAGATCTTCCTGTTTTTTTCGAACCAGTCCCTGTTGTTGTTTCTTTTTAAATCTTTTAAAAATTTTAATGTGTCTTTGCTCAACATAGAAACAAAGTATAGGTTTTTATTGAACCCACACAATAAAAAATTCGATCAAAGATTTTTTTATTGACTATTGACTATTGACTATTGACTATTGACTATTGACTATTGACTACTTCACTTTCTTCCAGTTCTCACCGCTCTTTATCCGGTACATCGTCATTTCACTTACGCCGTAATTTTCAGCGAGCTGTCGGATAGTGATGTCACGATTTTTGTTGTTGAGGATATTCTTTATTTTTTTAACATTAGAAGCAGTTAGTTTCAGTCCTTCAGTCCGGTTTGCCTGTTTTTCCTTGTAAGCCATTTTTGCCGGACTGTTTTGCTGGTGATCGATCATTTGTTCCAGCGTTGCCCAGCGAAGATTTTTTAAATTATTGTCGAGCTTGTTGTGATTCCGATGAATGACGTATTTGTGAGTAGCTGACGGTTTTTTTAAAAACAACCCCGCCATTTCTCTATGAATATAAAGTGTGCCCTTGTTATTCGGGCGATGCAAATTCAATGTTCTGTAGCCTGTCGTCAATGATCCGCTCAGCACTTTTCCCTCCATTATGTCATCTTTATAACTGGCTATGCGACCATAATTGGATACAGCATAGCGATTGCGGAGTTGCTTCCACCCGGAAAAAACCAATGGTTTCCAGGTTTCACCTGAGAGTTTCTTGATCATAAGCCTTATTTATTAACAATGGACCGGTGAGCTGTCGTAAAGAGTTACAACCTTATGGCAGCGAAGAATATATACTAAGTTAAATTAATTTGTTCCGGTTTACCAAGTTTATTTTTTGCCAACCAGCTTTAAAAATTCGGCTTCTGAAATGATTTTTACGGTGTTTATCTTTTTTGCTTTTTCCAGTTTACTTCCAGCATCTTCTCCAACAACGAGATAATTGAGTTTGCTGCTCACCCCGCTCAAAAGCTGTCCCCCATTAGCTTCTGCCATGGCTTCTGCATCACTTCTTTTCAGGCCGGGTAACGTACCAGTAAATAAAAACGTTTGTCCTTTGAGGTTGCCACCCCCTGCAAGATCTTTTTTCTGGTTCTTTAAAACCAAACCTAAATCTTCAAGTTCTTTAAGCAATGCGATATTATCTTTATTGCTGAAGAAATGATAAATGCTCCCCGCAACTTTAGGTCCAATGTCTTCAAGTTCCTGTAGCTGTTCAAAAGAAAAATTCCCAAATTCAAGCAAATGGCTAACCGCCTGGGCAAGCGTTTTTGCTGTTGTTTCACCAACAAAGCGAATGCCCAGAGCATAGATCAAACGGTTGAGTGGTTGTTTTTTAGACCCTTCGATAGAAGTCTGAAGGTTATCAATCGACTTTTCTCCAAAACCCTCCATTCCCCTGATCTTATCAAACTGAAGTTTATAAACACCAGGGATGTCTGTCAATAGTCCGAGCTCATAAAACTTTCTGACATTGGCTTCTCCGAATCCGCGGATATCCATCGCATCTTTCGAAACAAAATGTATGATCCGTTCAACAGCCTGGGCGGGACACTCAGCATTATTACAACGCCAGACCGCTTCGCCTTCTTCTTTAAATAATTTGCTGTCACAAACCGGACAGGATTTTGGAAATATGATCTTCTTTTCTTTCCCATTTCTTAATTCATCCAATGATTTAACGATCTGGGGAATTACATCACCCGCTCTTTCAATCAGAACTGCGTCGCCGATCCGGAGGTCTTTTTCTTTTATATAATCTTCATTGTGGACTGAAATACTACTTACAGTTACGCCGCCAACAGCTACCGGTTGTAATTTGGCAACGGGAGTAATGGCGCCGGTTCTTCCAACCTGGAATTCCACACCAAGCAATTTAGTGGTTCCCTGTCTTGCTTTAAACTTATACGCAATTGCCCATCGGGGATGATGCGAGGTCATTCCCATTTTATCCTGCAATGCCACATCATTTACCTTAATTACCATTCCATCAATTTCATAAGGCAGGTCATCTCTTTTTGATTCGAAGTCATTGCAATATTTTACAACATCCTGAATTCCCTTAAAAACTTTTTTTTCTTTTTCCGGGCTCCTGAAACCCAGGTCCCACAGTAGCTTCAGAGAATCGGAGTGAGTTAGCAATTCCTTTGGGACTTTTTTCCCTTTTGCCAGGCTGAAATCACTGATATGATATACGAAAGCTTCGAGATTCCTACGGGCTGCTTCTGCAGGATCTTTTATTCTTAACGTACCTGCAGCTGCATTTCTCGGGTTGGCCAAAGGTGTCAATCCCTGGGCTGCTAGTTGTTCATTGTATTTGGCGAAGTTGGATTTGTTGATCATTACCTCGCCGCGGATTTCGACCTGCTGCAAACCATAATCTGAAAATTTAGCAGAGAGAGGAATTGATTTTATCTGCCTGATATTGGTTGTTACTTCATCGCCTTCAACACCATTACCCCTGGTAGCTCCGCGAACCAGCATGTCATTTTCATAGATAACTGAAATGCTTCCACCATCGAATTTTGGTTCTACGCAGTATTCAATTTTGTCAATACCCGTAAGCTCCCTTGCCTTTCTGTCGAAGTCCTGGAGATCTTCACTGTTATAGGAATTATCAAGAGATAACATCGGAACCAGGTGCTGGACCGTAGGAAATTCTTTGGTCAATCCTTTTGCAACTCTTTGTGTTGGCGAATCGGAAGTTTTTAATTTTGGATTTCCTTCTTCAAGTTTCTCAAGAGACTTATAAAGCACATCGTATTCATAGTCTGCAAGCAAAGGATCATTAAGTATATAATACCGGTATTCATGAAAACGCAGGATATCCCGGAGCGATTCTGCATCATTTTTAGTAATGGCGCCCGCTTTTTCTTTTTTTAAAAGATCGTTGCTGAGTTTCTGAAGCTGTTTAACCTGGTCTTTTGAATACATGATTTCAAAGTTAGTAGAGACGCATTAAAATGCGCTTTCCCTAACATAAGGGTAAGTATCGTAAAGATGCCCTAATGTGTCATAAGTACATATTTCTTATCTTCGGAATCCAGCCCAAAATTGCTTGCTATGAAAAAAAGAATCTACCTCGTCTTTGCGCTGTTGTTTTTTTATTTAACCGGCTCAACGCAGTTGCTGACATGGACACCTGATTTTGCGAAGGACAATGATAACATCGTCATTACAGTTGATGCGAGCAAGGGCAACCAGGGCTTGTTCAATTATTCTCCAACCTCAGATGTATATGTTCATACAGGGGTTATTACCAATTTAAGTTCCGGTCCTACAGATTGGAAATATTCAAAGTTCACATGGGGTACTACTAACTCGCAGGCACAGGCAACTTACATGGGTAATAATAAATGGCAATACACCATTAACAATATCCGTAGTTTTTATGGAGTGCCTGCAGGCGAAACTATTTTAAGAATAGCGATTTTGTTTCGTAACGGTAGCGGTTCTTCTGCACAACGTAACGCTGATGGGACCGACATGTATGTGCCGGTCTATGACAATAATATTGCAGCCAGGTTTACTGTTCCCTTGTTTCAACCATTCTATAACCCGGTTCCAGAAACGATCACAAAAAATGTAGGAGACAATCTTGCATTAACAGCCATTTCAAATAAACCTGCTACGCTGAAGTTATTTCTGAATGGAACTGAAATACAATCCGCTACAAATGCTACTACTATATCTGCGAATCCTGTATTAGCAACTTCAGGTAACCAGACAATAAGAGTTGATGCGATCGATGGTGCTATTACTGCATCACAAAGTTTCAACTTTTTTGTAGCGCCTGCAGTAAATGTGGCGCCGTTACCTGCGGGAGTAAGAGACGGTATCAATTATGATCCTAACAATACTTCTGTGACATTGGTTTTATACGCACCCGGAAAAACCAGGGTTTCTGTAATCGGGGAATTTCCCGGAAGTAACTGGGTAGAGCAGTCTTCTTACTTAATGAATAAAACACCAGATGGCAATTACTGGTGGTTAAGGGTTAATAATCTTACTCCGGGTACTGAATACGCTTTTCAATATCTCGTGAATGGTACATTGAAAGCAGGGGAGCCCTATGCTGAAAAAATCCTGGATCCGTCCAATGACGGAGCCATTGGCGCTTCAACTTACCCCAACCTCAGATCGTATCCAACGGGACTGACAACAGGTACTGTTAGCCTGGTCCAGACAAATGCACCTGCCTATACATGGTCCATCAATAATTTTTCAAGGCCTGATAAACGGAACCTGGTCATCTATGAATTGTTATTGCGTGATTTTGTCGCTGCACATGACTGGAAGACATTGAAAGATACGTTGAGTTATTTCAAAACACTTGGAGTAAACGCGATCCAGATCATGCCGTTCAATGAATTTGGAGGAAATAATAGCTGGGGTTATAATCCTGATTATTATTTAGCGCCTGATAAATACTATGGGCCAAAAAATACTTTAAAAGAATTTGTGGATTCAGCCCACAGCAAAGGCATAGCAGTAATAATGGACATCGCTTTGAATCATACTACAGGCAATAATCCTCTCGCACAATTATACTGGGATGCAACGAATAATCAGCCTGCTGCAAACAATCCCTGGTTGAATCCTGTGGCGAGACATCCTTACAATGTTTTTAATGATTTCAACCATGAAAGTCTCGCGACCCGTTATTTTACCAGCAGGGTAATCGAACACTGGTTAACCGAGTATAAACTGGATGGTTTCAGGTTTGATCTTTCCAAAGGATTTACGCAGAACAATAATTGCGGCGGTTCAACCACAAATGAATCCTGTTTTGCCAACTACGATCAATCGCGGGTTGATATCTGGAAACGATACTATGATTCTGCTCAATTGAAATCTTCGGGTTCTTATGTGATCCTTGAACATTTTGCCGCGAACAGCGAAGAGATTGCATTATCAGATTATGGAATGTTGCTTTGGGGTAACCTTAACTATAATTTTTCTCAGGCGGCAATGGGAAATATTTCGAATTCCAATTTTGAAGGTTATCTGCATACAGTAAGATCATGGAACCGCCCTTATCTCGTTGGTTATATGGAAAGCCATGATGAAGAAAGAGTATTGTATCAAACCACTGTTTCAGGAAATAATCAAAACCCCGGATATAATATCAGGGATCTGAATGTGGGTTTGAGAAGAGCAGAGATGAACGCAGCGTTTCTTTTGTCAGCCCCGGGGCCAAAAATGTTCTGGCAATTTGGTGAATTGGGATACGACTTTTCTATCAACCGTTGCCAGGATGGAACGATTTCAAACAACTGCAGGCTTGATCCCAAGCCGATACGGTGGGACTATAAAAATGTAGTTGAAAGAAAACGATTGTATGACATTTATTCAAGCCTCAATAAATTGAGAGCGCATTCATGGTTCAAAGATGATTTTATCGCGAACAATGTAACCGTTTCCAGGAGCCTGGGTGGAACAATAAAGACATTGACAATCCGAAGCGCTAACGACTCGGCAGATATTTTAATAGTAGGTAATTATGATATCGGTCCTGTTACGGCTTCAATAACATTCCCTACGGCAGGGACCTGGTATGATTATTTAAACAGCGGAACTATTACTGCTACTGGTTCAGCACAAAGTCTGAGCTTGACAGCCGGGGAATATCATGTTTATCTGAACAGAAATCTGATTAATGCGGTGGTAACACCGGTTTCAAATAATCAGAATACCGGACCCCAATTAATCGCTAAAGTTTTTCCAAACCCGGTCAGTAACACTTCGGTTCTTGAGATTGAAATGCCACAAACAGGAAAACTGGAAGTTTATTTACTAAATGACCTGGGCCAGCATATAAAAAATTTGTTTTCGGTTAACCTTACCCGTGGTAAACACCAGTTGTCGCTGTCGGATAAATTCAATAACCTGCCTATGGGAACCTATCTCTTAAAAATCCAGACCGCGAACAAATTTGTTACACAAAAAATTTCACTTCATTGATCTAAATAAAGGGTTATGACAGAAAGAGAATCTGATGGACTGCTGAAGAAAAAACTGAAAACAGCAGAGATCGAGAAGATCAGCCACCTCGATTATTTCAATATTGCGATTTCAGTTGATTGTGTCATTTTCGGATATGATGACAAAGAACTGAAAGTGCTTTTGATCAAATCGGACCTGGAAGAGTTTGCAGGGTTATATTCATTACTGGGAGATCTTATAAAGACGGATGAAGATCTGGAAACGGCTTCTTATCGCATTCTAAAGGAAAGAACTGAAATGGATGATGTTTACCTGGAGCAGGTCCAGGCTTTTGGTGGTATTGAAAGGCATCCTTCCGGGCGGGTTATCACCATCGCTTATTATTCATTGATTGATATCAAACATCATAAATTTCAACTCAGTCATAATGAACTGAGCTGGCACCCGGTAAAAGACATAAAAAAACTGGCCTTCGATCATAAGCTGATCCTTGAAGCCTGTCTTACAAGGCTCCAGGAAAAAGTAATGGAATACCCGGTCATTTTCAATCTCCTCCCAGAGAAATTCTCGCTCAGGCAGTTACAGGAATTATATGAGGCGATTCTTGGCATTGAACTCGATCGCCGGAATTTCAGGAAGAAAATAGCGATCAAGGAATGGCTGATGGACATTGACGAAATGGAACACGATGTGCCCCATCGCCCGGGCAAACTCTATAAACTCAAGCCCGAATTCAGAAAGAAAAATACCGGAAGAAAAAAACTGTTACCCTCCCTTTAGACGCAAAAGATTTTTTAAGAAAATTGAAAAAATAAGTAAACTTGTGTAAACGATTGCACAACTGTCTTACAAAACAACCATATCAGATATTGCCAGGGAATTGAATACAACTGCGGCTACTGTTTCCCGTGCACTAAGTGATCATCCAAGGATCAGTGCGGAAACAAAAAAATCTGTTCAGCAGGCCGCATCAAAACTTAATTACAAGAGAAACAGGCTTGCTTCTTCACTCCGTTTAGGTAAAACACATCTTATTGGAGTTATTATTCCAAGTGCTGAAATCAATTTTTTCGGATCCGTCGTACATGGAATTGAAAGTGTTGCCAACCTGAATGGATATAATGTTCTATTGTATCAGTCCAATGAATCAAAAGAGTATGAAGAAAAAGGCCTGGACAGTTTTTTAACTGCGCGTGTAGATGGTATGCTGATTTCGATTTCGAAAGGAACAAAGGAGTTTGAACATTTTGAACATATCCAAAAAAGGGGAATACCGATTGTATTTTTTGACAGGACAAATGACGAGCTACGGGTTGATTCTGTAGTTATCAATGACTTTAAAGGAGCCTATATGGCCACGGAACACTTGATCAGCAAGGGTTATAGCAGGGTGGCCCACATTTCAGGTCCCCCACATCTTAAAAATTTTGCAGAAAGACTAAGAGGCTACCGGGAAGCATTAGACGTAAATAATATAGCTTTCGATGAAGAGCTTATTTATGATGGAAATGTTTCTATTGAATCAGGCAGAAAAGGGATCGAAAAGTTTTTATCACTTGCGCTGCCTCCTGATGCCGTTTTCGCTACCGAAGATTTTACTGCTCTCGGGGTATTAAAAGAATTAAAAAAACGATCGATCCGGGTCCCAGATGAATTTGGTGTTATAGGTTTTGCCAATGAACAATTTGGTGAGCATATTAGTCCAACCCTTTCATCCGTAGATCAACAAACGATTCAAATGGGTAAATCCGCCCTGCAGTTACTGATCGACCTGATTGAAAACCCGGAGCAGAAACAGAATGGATTTCAGCACCTGGCCCTTGAGCCTATTTTAGTTTGCCGGGAATCATCGGCAGGCAAAAAAAGCCTTTAGTGGCCAAGGTTTCCAGATGAGAATTAACCAGTTGATAAAAACCAATGAAAATGTTACCAAATGCGGATTTGAGCTTGCAAAAAACCGCAAAATAAAATTTGGAATACATTAAAATTGTTTTAACATTGTGTGTTTGATACACATTTGGTTGTGTGCTAAATACACGATGTGAATCAAAATTTTTTTTGATTGCAAACCAATTAATGATTGCTTATGTCCTTCCAAAAACTTTTTAAGGCAGCCGGCATTGTAATGCTGGCAATTGTAGCACAGGTTTCTTTCGCGCAAACAAAAACAGTTACAGGAAAAGTTACTGATTCAAAAGATGGATCCGGTATGCCAGGTGTTACTGTTTCTGTGAAGGGAGGATCCACTGCTGTTCAAACTAAAGCTGATGGTACTTTCAGTATTAATGTACCAGCCAATGCAACTACATTGGTTTTTACTTCGGTTGGTTTTACACCTTTTGAAGCTTCCATACAGAATCGTACTTCGGTCGACGCCGTTCTGAATTCAACCAACACATCTTTATCTGAAGTTGTTGTGATAGGTTATGGAACCGCGAAGAAAAAAGATCTGACAGGGGCTGTTACAACAGTAACTGCGAAAGATTTTCAAAAAGGAAATATCACAACGCCCGAACAATTGATAGCTGGTAAAGTTGCAGGCGTATCTATCATTTCAAATGGTGGCCAGCCTGGTTCCGGAAGCCAGATCCGTATTCGCGGCGGTGCTTCGCTGAATGCAAGTAACGATCCATTAATTGTAATTGATGGTGTTCCTGTATCTAATGGGGGTATAGCCGGTGGAAATAATCCATTAAGTTTTATCAATGCAAATGATATTGAATCATTCACGGTTCTTAAAGATGCATCTGCTACAGCTATTTATGGAACCCGCGCATCCAACGGCATTATCATGATCACTACCAAGAAAGGTAAAGCCGGAAAATTCAAGATAAATTTCACCTCTACAAACTCCATTTCAAAAATTACAGATAAGGTTGATGTACTGAATGCTGACGAAGTACGTGCTATAGTAAATGCCAAAGGAACTGCAGCACAAAAAGCACAGCTCGGTACAGCTAATACAGACTGGCAGGATCAGATCTACCAAACCGCATTTGCATCTGATAATAACCTGAGTTTTTCAGGAGGGATAAAAACATTGCCCTATCGTCTTTCACTTGGTTATATTAACCAGGAAGGAGTTCTAAAAACTGACCATCTTGATAAAAAAGCGGTTTCATTATCAGTAAACCCAACTATCCTGAATAATCACCTGAAGATCGATGCCAATATCAAATTTGCACAACAGCAATATCGTTTTGCAAACCAGGGAGCAATAGGTTCGGCGGTATATTTCGATCCGACAAAGCCAGTAATGTCAGGTAACAAACGTTATAATGGATACTTTGAGTGGCTGGATCCAACTGCAGGATCAACTTTCGGATTTCCATGGAACAGGGCAGGCAGAAATCCGGTTGCTATGCTGAATGACCGCGAAGACAACAGCGATTCAAAAAGAACGATCGCAAATATTCAACTCGATTATAAATTCCATTTTTTACCAGACCTGCGATTGAATGTAAATGTAGCTGGTGATTTTGGAAGAGGAACTGGTGATGTATTTGTATCCGATAGTTCTTCACTTAATTATGTTGATTCAGGCTATTACCGTCAGTACAAGGAAAATCGTGATAATACCGTATTCGAGGCTTACCTGAATTATGTAAAGGAACTTAAGAAAATGAAAAGCCGCATTGACCTGATGGCTGGTTATTCATACAACGAATTCTTTACAAGAAGCTACGGATTTGCAACTTATACGGCGCGTGGAAAAAAGAAAGCAGGTTCTGATCCTACATTCCCAACCTATGATGGAGAAAATATACTTATCTCCTGGTTTGGAAGATTGAATTATACTTATAATAATAAATACCTGCTGACCGCCACATTAAGAAGAGATGCTTCTTCCAATTTCGGTCCGTTAAATAAATGGGCAACTTTTCCTGCTGTTGCACTGGCATGGAAGCTCAAAGAAGAGTCGTTCCTTAGAAACAGCAAGACTTTCTCAGATCTTAAATTGAGACTTGGATATGGAGTAACAGGACAACAGGATATTGGTGGATTCCGTTATCAGTCGTTCTATTCATTAAGTAATATTACCGCTCAGTATCCATTTGGTCAGACTTACTATCAGTTATACCGTCCAAGTGGCCGTAATGAAGGGATAAAATGGGAAGAGACATCAACCTATAACATTGCGTTGGACTATGGATTTATTAATAACCGTATCACAGGAAGTGTAGATTTTTATTTAAAGAAAACAAAAGATCTGCTTTCGTCGATTGCTCAGCCTGCAGGTACAAATTTTGAGGCATTCTTTATCACGAACGTAGGTCGTATGGAAAATAAAGGTGTCGAATTTACAATCAATGCAACTCCGGTTCAAACAAAAACTCTCACCTGGGATGTATCATTTAATGCTACATATAATAAAAACAAAATTACCAGGCTGACCGTTGTACCTGATCCGAATTATCCAGGCTTCCAAACCGGCGGTATCAGCGGTAGCCAGGGATTTGCATATATAAATGCTGTTGGTTATTCCAGGGCAACTTTCAATCTATATCACCAGATCTACCAGAATGGTATGCCAGTTGAAGGTCTGTTTGAGGATGTAAACCGCGATGGTATCATCAACGAGCTCGACAAATACAAGGGTAAACAGGCCATTCCGAATATGTTCTATGGTTTCAGTACCAATGTAAGCTGGAAAAAATGGACTGCAGGATTTGTATTAAGAGCCGCATTCAACAATTATGTATACAATAATATCTGGAGTAATAATGGAAGGCTGAACCAGATCCTCAACGCTTACGTACTTGGTAATGCGTCACGCAACTACCTGGAAACAAACTTTACCGGGGCAACTGAACAGCAGCCTTTGAGCGATTATTATATCGAAAATGCTTCTTTCCTGAAAATGGACAATTTTAATGTCGGATATAACTGGGGTCAGATCATGAATAAAAAGGCAAGCCTTCGTTTGAACTTATCTGTTCAAAATGTATTTAAGGTAACCAACTATTCCGGACTTGATCCTGAACTGGCGGGAGGTATTGATAACAATCTGTATCCTCGTCCAAGGATCTATTCACTCGGTGTAAATCTTGAATTTTAATCAGCTTAAAAAGTTTTTATGAAACTCTTCAATAAATCCATCTTAATCGCTGCTTCAGTTTTACTGTTGTGCAATACTTCCTGTACAAAAAGACTGGACCTGCAACCTGATCATGACCTGAACGCTGACCAGGTGTATTCAACAGCTGCCGGCTATACACAGGTCATGGCTAAAATATACGGAGCTCTGGCACTAACTGGAAACTCCGGTGGTGCAGGAAGCCCCGACGTTTCATCACAGATTATTGCCGATGAAGGAAACTCGGATTTCCTGCGGATGCTCTGGTATCTTCAGTGCTTATCAACTGATGAGGCAGGCTGGACTTACCATAGTAACACAGACCCGATCGGAATTCACCAGATGACCTGGTCTTCATTGAATCAGACAGTTGGTGGTCTATACTACCGTTGTTATTTTGTAATCACCCTGATCAATGATTATTTGCGTGAGTCAAGTGATGCCAAACTTGCCTCAAGAAATATCAGCGGAGCAGATGCAACAAAAATTAAACTCTATCGCGAAGAAGCAAGATTCATACGGGCTTATACTTACTGGGTATTAATGGACATGTTTGCAAACGTTCCATTTGTTGATGAATCAAACCAGATCGGTGTGGGACTTCCCGCACAAAAAACACGTGCTGAATTATTCGCGTGGTTAGAAACTGAACTGAAAGCCGTTGAGATCACACTAGCTGCTCCCAAAACAAATGAATATGGACGGGTTGATCGTGCTGCAGCCTGGGCTTTATTGTCAAGACTTTATTTAAATGCTGAAGTATATACAGGAGCACCAAAATATACTGACTGTATTACTTATTGTAATAAAGTGATTGCTGCAGGCTATACGCTTCACGGCAATTATAGGGAACTGATGCTGGCTGATAATGATCAGCTTGCAGGTACAGAATTTATATGGACCATTCGTTATGACGGCTCCCGTACCCAAAATTGGGGCGGTACCACAACATTGACTCATGGTCCGGCCGGTGTACCTGGTTCGATTTCCGGAACAAACGGCCACTGGAACTGTATCAGAGTTACAGAGCAGTTCACGTATAAATTCGATGCATCAGATGTTCGTGGGCAATTCTTTACAACAGGCCAGAACCAGTTGATGAATCAATTGCTGGACGTTCCGACTGACGGCTGGTCTTCAACCAAATTCAGAAATGTTACCCGGACTGGAGCAGTTGCGCCAAATAGGGATCCGGCTGGAAACTGGGTTGATATTGATTTCCCGGTTTTCCGTCTCGCTGAAGTTTATCTGAATTATGCAGAAGCAGTAGTTCGTGGCGGAACCGGTGGAAGTACAGCCACAGCCAAGACTTACTTGGACGCTTTAAATGTGAGGGGCAGACCCAGCCAATTGTCAACTGCGGCAACTACCTTACCTTACATTATAGATGAGCGCGCGCGCGAGCTTTTCTGGGAATGTTTAAGAAGAACGGATCTGATTCGCTTTGGAATGTTTACGACCAATACTTATTTATGGGCATGGAAAGGTGGCGTGAGAGGCGGAACTGCAGTAGATTCCAAGTATAATATTTTCCCTATCCCTACTACGGACCTGACTGCGAATCCAACATTAAAACAAAACCCAGGATATTAATAACAATTATAAATTGCTCTATATGAAAAATTTAATAAGGCTTCTTTTCAGTTTTCTCGTTGTTGGAACATTTGCTTCCTGTGAGAAAAAAGTTGAAACGATCAACTATGAAGGTGGCACAGCGCCAACATTGACCGCCGATCGTAGCACGGTAGCTCTGTCTTTTGTAAACCAGAGTAATACAGGGCTGAAACTGTACTGGACCAATCCGGATTATAAGTTTACGACCGGCCTGAGTTCCCAGGATGTTTCTTATCTTCTTGAGATCGGTGTTGAAGGACAAAACTTCACTCCGGTTAAACAGATAACAATCAGCAAAGACCTGACTTATACTTTTACCCAGGGTGAACTGAATGATTATTTGTTGAACACTTTAAACCTGCCGGCTGCTGCTGCCGCAAATGTGCAATTCAGAGTCACCTCAAGATTAATTAACAATTCAGTTCCCCTGACTTCGAATATTATGAAGTTCGTACTGACTCCTTTTGCAATTCCACCTAAAGTTGCTCCTCCTGCATCAGGAAAATTATTTTTAGTTGGAAGCGCTACACCGGGTGGGTGGAACAATCCGGTTCCTGTTCCCAGTCAGCAGTTTACCCAAACCAGTCCAACATTTTACACACTTACTGTGCCTTTGATCGGTGGTGGATCATATCTGTTTCTCCCGGTTAATGGTGACTGGAGCGCAAAATTTGGCGGAATAGGATCTAATAATACGAATAACACCAGTGGAGATGATTTCAAACCCGGTGGCGGCGATCTTTTGGCTCCTACAGCCAGCGGAAATTATAAGATCGATGTAGATTTTCAGAAAGGAAAATTCACCTTGACAAAACTGTAATCCTAACTAATAATACAATTTATCATGAGAAAAATTTATAACCTCTTTTTATTAGTTACAGGACTAACAGTGATGCTGGTTGCCTGTGACAAGAAAAACAGCCTGCCTTTTTATAGTGCGGGTAAGGGGATTACGTTGAGCTCTTCAGTTACCTCGCTCGCGCCACCTGCTTCAGATTCAAATAACAATGTTCTGAAACTTAGCTGGACCTATCCCCAGTATTCATTCGATTCATCCAAGACCAAATATTTAATACAGTTTGACAGTACCGGAAAAAATTTTGCGAACCCGACAGAATTTGTAGTGAATGGTGCTTTGTCAAATGATTTTATTGCCAAGCAACTCAACGCCATGCTTGTGGCCAGGGGATATGCATTCACTGTGCCGGTTGATATGGATGTAAGAGTGATCTCTTCTTATGCAAACAATAACGAAAGGATCACTTCGAATACCCTAAAGATCAGGATGACCCCTTATAAGATCCCACCTAAAATCGCACTTCCTACATCATCAAAGCTTTTCATAGTAGGTGATGCTACAGCGGGTGGCTGGAATAACCCTGTACCTGTTCCAACGCAGGAGCTGGTTAGACTGGATGAAACAACATGGGGTGGTGTGTTTAATCTTATTGGCGGGAAACAATATTTATTGCTTCCGGTAAATGGTGACTGGTCACATAAATTTTCTGTTGCAAACAATGCCGTAGCCGGTCTTAATGCCGGGGGAGATTTTGGTTATGACCTGAATGATAATTTCCCTGGTCCTGCAACATCAGGTCAATATAAGATCATTGTAGATTTTCAAACAGGGAAATTTACCGTAACACCATATACCGGAGCGTTACCAGTAAACCTGTTCATCGTTGGTGATGCAACGGCTGGTGGCTGGAATAACCCTGTTCCGGTTCCTTCACAGCAATTTACCAGGCTTAACTCTTCTGTATTCGAAATTACCCTGCCACTGATCGGGGGAAAACAATATTTAATGCTTCCGGTAAATGGAGATTGGAGTAATAAATATGCCGTAGCAAACAATGCTCTTGCGGGTCTTGCTGCCGGCGGCACTTTTGGATATAACTTAAGTGATAATTTCCCTGGCCCGGCTACTTCAAATACTTATAAGATATCAGTAAATTTTGTAACAAATAAATTCGTTGTTACTCCGTAACAGATTATCTCATCATGATATAAAGCCACTCTGAAAAGGTGGCTTTATTAATTTTCAAGGGTTGATAAAATGTTTGGATATGAATTTTATTAAAAAAATACTTCCCGCCCTTTTAGTATTCGGTCTTGCCTTTACTGCATGCAAGAAAAAAAATAACGGAGGAGGTGTAACTCCTGTGGAACCGGTTAATCCCAATTTTGCAAAGGGAGCTGATATCAGCTGGCTTACTCAAATGGAAAACACCGGAAGAAAATTTTACAATTCATCCGGTGTTGAACAGGATTGCATTACTATTCTGAAGAACCTGGGAATGAACACCGCCAGGCTAAGAGTCTGGGTGAATCCTGCAGGGGGATGGAATAATTCTGCTGATGTAATTGCAAAGGCAATACGTGCAAAGAATGCAGGTATGAAGATCATGATCGATTTTCATTATAGCGATACATGGGCTGATCCTGGTCATCAGACCAAGCCTGCAGCCTGGGCCTCCCAGGATTTTAATACATTGAAAACATCCGTTGCAACTCATACCAGTGATGTATTAACTGCTTTGAAAACTGCAGGGGTAACTCCGGAATGGGTACAGGTAGGAAATGAAACCAATGATGGTATGCTTTGGCCCGATGGAAAAGCGTCTACCAATATGGCCAATTTCGCACAGCTAGTAAATGCAGGATATGATGCTGTAAAAGCTGTGTCCCCAACTTCAAAAGTTATAGTACATGTTTCAAATGGCTGGGATAATAGTTTGTTTCGCTGGTTGTTTGATGGCTTGAAAAACAATGGCGGAAAATTTGATGTAATAGGAATGTCTTTATACCCAACACCAGGTAACTGGCAAACATTGAATGTACAATGCGCGACAAATATGGCCGATATGGTTTCGCGCTATGACAAAGAAGTAATGATGGTTGAAGTCGGAATGAGTTGGGATCAGTCAGCCGCCTGTCAGGCATTTTTAACCGACCTGGTTACTAAAGTAAGGGCCATAACAAATAACAGGGGAATTGGAGTGTTGTACTGGGAACCGGAAGCCTATAATAACTGGCAGGGTTATACGCTGGGGGCTTTTGATAATTCAGGAAAACCTACAGTAGCATTGAGCGCTTTTAATTAATTTTCAGTAAGCTTTTAAGGATGAAAAGAACTGCTATAATAAAGGCCACTCTTTTTTTGACGGTCCTGTTGTGTAATCGTTTGCACAGTTTTTCTCAAAACCTTGTTTATGTTGATAAACAGGGCGTGATGCGCTGGACATCCACAAAAAAAGAGGCCAGCTTTTTTGGAGTGAATTATACTGTTCCGTTTGCATATGGATACCGTTCTCATAAAGCGCTGGGAAAAGATCTCAAAAGAGCAATTGACGACGACGTCTATCATATGTCAAGGTTGGGTCTTGATGCATTCAGAGTTCATATGTGGGATGTTGAGATCACTGATTCAACAGGCAACCTTTTACAAAATGAACATCTGGATCTGTTTGATTATTTGCTTTACCAGTTGCAGCGTAGAAATATCTACGTGATCATTACGCCTATTGCATTCTGGGGTAATGGATATCCTGAAAGAGATGAAAAGACCAGTGGTTTTTCCAGTGTGTATGGAAAAGACCAATCAGTAGTAAAAGAAGTAGCCATCAAAGCGCAGGAAAATTATTTAGCGCAATTAATGAATCATGTCAATCCTTATTCACATAAAACTTATAAGGACGATCCGAATATCATTGCTGCCGAGATCAATAACGAACCGCATCATAGCGGACCGAAGGAAAAAACAACAGAATACGTAAATCGTTTAGCAGCTTCGATCAGAGGTACGGGATGGACCAAGCCAATATTTTATAATATCAGTGAATCTCCCTGGTATTCTGACGCGGTAGCAAAATCAAATGTAGAGGGACATAGTTTTCAATGGTATCCCAGCGGACTGGTAGCAAACCATGAACAGAAAGGAAATTTTCTGCCTAATGTAGATCGTTATACAATTCCTTTTGATAGTGTGCCCGAATTCAGGACCAAAGCAAAAATGGTTTATGAATTTGATGCAGCTGATATTTTACAATCGAATATGTATCCGGCAATGGCAAGAAGTTACCGCACTGCGGGATTTCAGTGGTGTACTCAGTTCGCATATGATCCCCTGGCAACGGCCTATGGTAACACTGAGTATCAAACACATTTTTTGAATCTTGCGTACACTCCGTCAAAGGCGATCAGTCTTTTAATTGCTTCAAAGGTTTTTCATAATGTTCCGAGGTTGAAAAATTACGGAGCCTATCCACTTGATACAACATTTGAAGAATTCCGTGTTAGTTATAAGAATAATTTAAGCGAGATGAATGGTTCTGACGAATTCTATTATTCGAATCCGACATCAACTGTTCCACTGAATTCTTCAAAACTTAAGCACATAGCGGGAGTTGGAAATTCTCCTATCGTTCAATATGACGGGTCGGGAGCTTATTTCCTTGATAAGGTCACTGACGGAGTCTGGCGTTTGGAGGTTATGCCCGATGCTATCCAGGTAAGAGACCCATTTGAAAGAGCTTCTCCCAAAAAAGAGGTAATACGGATGCAATGGGGCAGGAATAACATGACCGTTTCCGATCAGCTCCTCCCGAAAGGCTTTATTGTTTTTCCGCTAGTATCCGGTCTTCCCAACACCTATACCACCCCCGCTACTGAACAGGGTTCATTTTTAGTATATCCCGGAGTTTACATTCTTCATAATAAGAATATATCAATTGATAATATGAAGTTCGCTGGTCCTGATTTTGTAGCACCTGATCCGTTTTCAGGTGAAGTTTCTCTGCTTCATTATCCAGCTCCTGAAATATCTGTAAATAAAAGTTTTGATCTGATCGCAAAAATTGCCGGTGTTGATACAACTGATAAGATCACTCTTGAATTAAGAACCGCTCCGCGATGGAGAACTATTCCTTTTAAAAAAATATCTGGAGGAGTTTATTCAGCAACGATACCGTCAGACGCAGCTGCTCCGGGAGTTTTAAATTATAGGATCACAATTCAAAGAGGTAATGACTATATCGTTTTTCCCGGAGGCATAAAAGGAAATCCTTTTGCCTGGGATAACACTAACAATGATACTTATCAAACCATTGTAGCATCCGCAACAAGCGGACTGGAAATATTTAATACCAATACAGACCGCGGTAATATTATTCAATACAATCCCGATTTCCGAAATAACAATATCCGGTTTACTCCTTCAGACAAAGGGATCCAACTGGCGGTTAGCGTCAATGCTAAAACACTTACTGATAAACAGGTTATGGGATGGCAGTTTTATTTTGGTGATAAGACAACAGGAAGACAATCTGAGCTAACGGAATTTAAAAACATGGTTGTCCGGGTCAGATCTGAAAGCTCTTCACCTGCCCGAATCAGTCTGATAACCAAAGATGCATTTGCTTTTTCAACTGATATTAAACCGTCAACTCAATGGCAGGAAATCAGAATTCCATTGAAAATTTTAAGATCTGATTCGATGTTGTTATTGCCAAGACCCTACCCGGGATTTTTACCATTATGGTTTAAAGCAAGTGGAATAGTTGATTTTAAGATCGAAGATGCAGAAAAGTTACAGGTGATTTGCGTGGGAGAGAATAAAGAAGCAAAACTGGAAGTGACAGGTATTTGGCTTGAGAAATAAGGGAAGGGCCGCGGATTTTTATGATCATTAAGATCTGTAATGTTAGAGTCCTATAGTTTGCAGATCATAATAAACCATAACAATCTTAATAATCCGCGTTCCTTCCCTATAATAACTAACTAGTATGAAGAAAGTTTCTATATCTATTTTGCTCTGCCTGCTATTAGGAAATATTAATGCGCAGCGCCAGCACATCAACTTCGATAACAACTGGAAGTTTGCTTTCGGCGATGCCTCCAGTCCTGAAAAAGATTTTAATTACGGTATCCGTACCATCTTCTCAAAATCAGGCGGGGCCGCAGGTACAGCCATTGACCCGAGATTCAGGGATAGCGCATGGAGAACACTGAATCTTCCGCATGACTGGGCGGTTGAACTTCCTTTTGTTTATAAAGATAATTTCGATGTACAATCTCATGGATACAAGCCTGTAGGTGGTTTATTTCCAGAAACAAGTGTAGGATGGTACCGCAAACATTTTACAATGGCACGCGCAGATTCCGGGTATCGCTATTCTATTCAGTTCGATGGAATTTTCAGAGATGCGAATATCTGGGTGAATGGATTTTATTTGGGTAATAACAAGAGTGGTTATGTTGGAGAAACATATGATATTACTGACTACATAAAATTCGACCAGGATAATGTAGTGGTTGTAAGGGCAGATGCTTCACAATATGAGGGTTGGTTTTATGAAGGTGCAGGTATTTATCGACATGTATGGCTGAACCGGACAACCAACGCCCATATTGAAAAAGATGGAGTGTTTGTTTATACAAATACTTTGGGGAGCAATTCGGCAATCACTGCCGAGATCACTGTAAAAAATGATGGGCTCACCGATAATTATTCGGTGAATTATTATATAACAGACCGTTCAGGAAAAAAACTATCAGAAGCGAAATTCATTTCTTTTGTTCCGGAAAGGAATGCTACCACAACTCTAAAGTCAACCCTTAACCTTAGCCAAACACGTAAATGGACACTTGACGATCCCTATCTATACCGAGTTGTTGCTTTACTAAGAAATAAAACAGGACAGATAATTGATAGTGTCAGGCTACGCTTTGGTATCCGAAATATTGATATTAAACCTAATGGAGTTTTTCTGAATGATCAGCATGTAAAACTTTATGGGGTTAACTGCCATCAGGACCATGGTGGGGTAGGCTCGGCGTTACCTGATTATTTACAATACTATCGCATCCGGCTGTTAAAAAATATGGGAGTAAATGCATATCGAACGAGTCATAACGCACCTACTCCCGAATTGCTTGATGCCTGTGATAGTTTAGGAATGCTTGTACTGGATGAGCAACGGTTGCTGAACAGCAGTGCTGAATACATGAGTCAGTTTGAAAGACTGGTGAAACGCGATCGTAGCAGGGCATCGGTTTTTATGTGGTCGATCGGAAATGAAGAAGGATGGATTCATACAACCAGTATAGGAAAAAGAATTGCGCAGACATTTATCGCTAAACAAAAAGAGCTGGATCCTACCAGAACCTGTACTTATGCTGCGGATGTTGCTAATGTTTATAATGGCATCAACGAGGTAATACCTGTACGTAGTTTCAATTACCGGCAATTTGCAGTTGCTGACTATCATCGCGATCATCCAGATCAGCCGATCATGGGAACAGAAATGGGAAGTACGGTTACTACCAGGGGCGTATATGCGAAAGACAGCATTCATGCTTATGTTCCTGACCAGGATATAACTGCTCCCTGGTGGGCAAGCACTGCAGAAACATGGTGGACACTTGCCGCAACAAATGATTTCTGGTTAGGTGGATTTGTCTGGACCGGCCTCGATTACAGAGGAGAGCCTACTCCATATCAATGGCCGAATATCAATTCGCATTTTGGAATTATGGATATGTGCGGCTTTCCAAAGAATATCTATTATTACTATCAAAGCTGGTGGACAAATAAAGACATTCTTCATATTTCTCCGCACTGGAATCAGCGGGATAAACAGGCTGGATGGCAAAAGCCAGCCGATACCGTAGATGTTTGGGTGAATTCAAATGCAGATAATGTGGAGCTGTTTGTAAATGGAAAAAGCAAAGGCAAAAAAGATATGCCACGCAATAGCCATTTGCAATGGAAATTTCCATTTGAACCCGGAAATGTTGAAGCTGTTGCTTATAAGAATGGAAAGAAACTGTACCAGAAGCTTGAAACAACCGGTCAACCTACCGAAATTGTTGTTACACCTTATAAAACCACCATTGTTGCCGATGGTAAAGATGCAACAGTAATTAATATAAGTGTTGTAGATCGCGAAGGCCGTGAAGTACCGGATGCAAATAACCTTATACAATTTGAGATCAGGGGGGAAGGCAAGATCATTGGCGTTGCAAACGGAGATCCAAGTAGTCACGAACCTGATAAATGCATAGAAGGTGCCTGGCAAAGAACTTTGTTCAATGGAAAATGCCAGGTGATTATTCAATCTGGTATTAAGCCATCAATGATAGCATTTAAAGCTAAAGCAGTTGGATTGTTTGACGGAGCTACAGATATTCAAACAGTACAACCTGAGAATCTTGCGAAGATCAGCTTCGATCCAAAATATGTTACTGCACAAACAACCCCCAAAAGAATCCCTGAAAAAATAATTGGTGCTGATATTTCTTTTCTGCCCCAACAGGAAGCAAGGGGAATTAAATATTCTGATAAAGGAGTTCAGAAAGATGCAATTGAAATTTTAAAAGATCATGGTTTTAATTATGTAAGATTGAGAGTGTTCAATGATCCGGCACGTGATAGCGGCTATTCTCCAAAATCAGGATTCTGCGATCTGCCACATACCAAAGAGATGGCGAAACGAGTGAAAGCGGCAGGTATGAAATTTCTGCTGGATTTTCATTACAGTGATTACTGGGCTGACCCTGGTAAACAGTATAAACCTTATGCCTGGAGGAATTTATCTTTTGATGAATTGAAGAAAGCTCTGTATGACTATACTAAAGACGTAGTACAGCAGTTAAAAGACCAGGGAACACTTCCAGACATGATACAGATCGGAAATGAAATCAATCATGGTATCGTATGGCCGGATGGAAATATCAGCAACCCGGATAATCTTGCGCAATTGTTGTCTGCAGGAATTGCCGCTGTGAAATCTGTTGACCCGTCTATTATTGTTATGCTGCATGTAGCGCTGGGCGGACAAAATGATGAATCGGTTTTTTTCATGGAGAATATGATAGCGAGAAATGTTCAATTTGACGTGATTGGTGAATCGTATTACCCTAAATGGCATGGCACGCTTGATGATCTGAGAGATAATCTTGATGATTTAGCGCGCAGGTATGGAAAGGATATAGTTGTTGTAGAATATTCACAGAAAAAATCAGACGTAAATAAAATTGCATTTGAAGTAAGGGATGGAAAAGGCAAGGGAACATTTATCTGGGAACCGCTGAATACGGGTGAATCAGTGTTTGACAGGGAAGGGAAATCAAATGATTTTCTTAAAGTCTATGATGAGATCAGCAGGACTTTTATCAATTCAAAATAATTCCTTAGGTTTAATTAACTACAAACTGGTATATGGGAAATATCTTGCAAACCGGCGACTATCTCGTTTTCCTTAGTTATTTCGTAATTGTTGCAGCTTATGGCATCTGGATCTATTACAGGAAGAAAGCTGCGCGAACTTCAACCAAAGATTATTTTCTTGCGGAAGGTTCATTGACCTGGTGGGCCATCGGAGCATCTCTCATCGCTTCAAATATTTCAGCAGAGCAGTTTATCGGAATGAGTGGAAGTGGTTTTAAAATGGGACTGGCAATAGCTTCCTATGAATGGATGGCTGCTGCTACCCTGATCATCGTGGCCATTTTCTTTATGCCGGTATACCTTAAGAACAAGATATATACAATGCCACAGTTTCTTAGTCAGCGATATAACGGAACCGTTGCAATGATCATGGCAGTGTTCTGGCTGATGTTATATGTGGTTGTAAACCTGATGTCGATTCTTTATCTCGGAGCATTGGCAATCCATAGTATTTCTGGCTTAGACCTTACTCTATGCATTGGATTTCTTGCCGTGTTTGCGATCGTGATAACATTAGGAGGGATGAAAGTAATTGGCTATACTGATGTTATACAGGTTTTTTTCCTTGTGTTAGGCGGACTGGTAGCTACTTACATAGCTTTAAATCTTGTTGCTGAAAAATCAGGACAAACAGGATTGGTGAATGGCTTCAGTATTTTGACAAAGGAAGCCAATGACCATTTTCATATGATTTTCAAGAAAGATAATCCAAACTATATGGATCTTCCTGGTCTTTCTGTTTTACTGGGAGGTATGTGGATCGCAAATCTGAACTACTGGGGATGCAACCAGTACATCACACAAAGAGCATTGGGGGCCAATTTACCAACTGCGCGTAAAGGTTTATTATTCGGTGCATTTCTGAAATTACTGATGCCGGTAATTGTGGTGCTACCTGGTATAGCTGCCTTTGTATTGTATCAGAAAGGAATGTTTCATTCGGAAATGCTCGCGTCAAATGGCGTTACAGATGTAAACAAAGCTTATCCGTCACTACTGAATTTATTACCACTGGGTTTAAAAGGATTATCATTTGCTGCTCTTACTGCAGCCATAGTTGCTTCGCTTGCAGGTAAAGCTAATAGTATCGCTACGATCTTTACTCTTGATATTTATAAAAAGGGTATTCACAAAAATGTTGGCGATAAACAACTGGTTAAAGTTGGAAAGATCACGATCATCGTAGCCATGTTAATTGCAGTACTTCTTTCGCTGGCAATAGGTGAAAGTCTTATGGGAGAAGGAAAGCAGGGATTCCAGTATATCCAGGAGTATACAGGATTTGTGTCGCCCGGAATTTTTGCAATGTTCATTCTTGGATTTTTCTGGAAGAAAACAACATCCAATGCTGCATTGTTTGCAATGATCGGAGGATTTCTGCTTGCAGTATTCTTTAAATTCCTACCGCAAATGATGGATCTTTCTTTCCTTGCAAGCACTGGTTTTTCAAAAGCAAATGCAGCCGGTGTTTATGAAATTCCATTCCTCGACAGGATGGCTATAATTTTCCTGCTTTGTATTGCAGGTATGTATATTATTAGCATGAGAGATAATCACAAAGGCATCAAACCAAACGGATTGGAAATTGATAAAAAAATGTTCAGGGTTGATACACCATTTGCAGTTGGAGCGTTGATCGTTTGTGCGATTTTGGTTGCGTTGTATACATTATTCTGGTAAAACCTCATCCCCACCTCACCCCTAACCCCTCTCCTTTAGGAGAGGGGAATGCTTCATTCAACATTAGAAAAAAGGGCGGCTTCTGCTCCTTTAGGAGTGTGGCTCCCCTTCTCCTAAAGGAGAAGGGGGTTGGGGGATGAGGTAAAAAAGGCAAAGCCGCCCCTTTCGGGACGGCTTGTTTGTGTTAGCCCTGACGTAAGAAAATCTTACAATTTTATAAAGGTGGTACTCGCCATCTGTGTTGATGACTGCACCGTAAAGCTGTAAATACCAGGAGTAAGCGTTCCAACCATAAAGGTCCAGTTGTTTACGCCTACTGTTGCATTGCGGGTAGATGTCATGACCACGTTACCGAAATTATTCAGGATCTTAATGTTTACTGTTTCAGTAAGCGCTGAAATGAACTGCGCATGTAATTCATTCAATACCGGGTTTGGAGTAATTACCAGTATCTGTTGTGTTGGCCCCAATACTCTTACCGTTTTACAGATATTGGTTTCACATCCGGAAGAAAGTTTGATTGATAAACAAACCCTGTATTCACCCGGAGCATTATATGTATGCGTTACTTCCTGACCCTGGTCGGTAGTGCCATCACCAAATGTCCATTTGTACCAGAGTACCGTTTCATTCGGTCCATGGATACTGAAGCCTTTGAACTTAAAGGTTCTTCCGCTAACCAGTGAATCGGTCAAATAACCACCACAAGTACCACCTGTTGAAACAACTGATGTTTCACCGCAGGCAGTTGCTTCACAACCACCATCATACCTGATCTGAACACAAGGATGATAAACACCTGGGCCTGGATATGTATGGTTGATCGTTAATGGTAAGGTTCCCCCATTAGGACTAAGTGTTATACACGAATCAGTACCATCACCAAAATGCCAGCAGATACGGGTTGGTATTCGTGTTGGTGATGAGTTAGGAGTTGCAGTCAATGTTCTTACCGGGCTTGCTGCAGATTGTGACGTGATCAGCAATCCAACTGAACATGTAACAACAGGTGGAGGAATTACTATTGTTCTGCACCTGCTTGCCTGGCAACCGCCGAAGTAAGTAATAGTTACACAAACATTATAAGTTCCAGGTTGAGCATAAGTATGATTAACTGTATAGATACCGGTATAAGTTTCAGGGTAAGTGATACAGGTATCATGACCATCCCCAAACTGCCAGCAAACTTTTTGAGGTTTGCGACCTGCGCTGTTATTGGGTATCGCTTTGAATGTAGTTACAAGTGAGTTGGCTGAAATGGCAGGCAATCTTTCAAAATCTGCCTGGCATGTAACCGGTACAACAATTTCTATTACACGGCATCTTGTAGATTCACAACCGCCGTAATAAGTGATCTTAACACATACATTATAGTTTCCGGCCTGAGCGTATGTATGACTTACTGCATAAACTCCGGAAAATGTTTCTGGATATGTGATACAGGTATCACGTCCATCTCCAAAGTTCCAGCAAACTTTCTGAGGCTTACGATTTGCACTGTTAGAAGGAATAGCCTGCAGGTAAACCTGCAGCGGATTATTAGTGCTCATTAGCCTTTGGAAGTCAGCTCCACAGGTAACAGGTAATACGATCTCGATCACACGGCATCTTGTTGCTTCGCAACCGCCGTAGTAAGTAATCTTAACACATACATTATAGTTGCCCGCATTAGCATAAGTATGATTCACTGTATAAATTCCGGTATAAGTTTCCGAGTAGGTGATACAGGTATCATGACCATCACCAAAATTCCAGCAAACTTTTTGAGGTTTGCGGCCTCCGCTATTGTTAGGGATTGCTTTAAATCCAGCAGTAAGAGGATTTGTTCCTGCAACAGCAGGCAATCTTTCAAAATCAGCCTGGCAGGTAACAGGTAATACTATTTCAACGATCCGGCATTTTGTTGCTTCGCAACCGCCGTAGTAAGTGATCTTAACACATACATTGTAGTTACCAGATTGGGTATAATTATGATTGACTACATATTGACCTGTATAAGTTTCGGGATAATTGATACAAGTGTCATGTCCATCGCCAAAATTCCAACAAATTTTCTGAGGTGTACGGTTGCCACTGTTGGAAGGAAGGGCACGGAAATATGCTGAAAGCGGATTTGCAGTTGAACTTTGTATTCTTTCAAAATCAGCTGCACAGGTAACGGGTAAAACGATTTCAACAATTCTGCATTTGGTTGCCACACAACCACCGAAATAAGTAATGGTAACACATACATTATAGTTACCCGGTTGCGAGTATGCATGACCTACTGCGTAAGGACCGGTATAAGCCTCAGTGTAATTGATACAGGTATCATGACCATCACCAAAATTCCAGCAGATCCTTTGCGGTTTGCGATTGGCGCTGTTAGAAGTTAATGCCTGGAAATATGCCTGCAAAGAGTTTGCTGTAGTTTGAACTCTCTGGAAGTCAGCCTGGCAGGTTACAGGTAATACGATTTCAACAATGCGGCATTTAGTTGCAATACAACCGCCGTAGTAGGTGATCGTAACACAAACATTATAGTTGCCGGGCTGCGCATAATTGTGATTGACTACATATTGGCCTGTATAATTTTCCGGATAAGTAATACAGGTATCGTGTCCATCGCCAAAATTCCAGCATATCTTTTGTGGCGGGCGATTGGCACTGTTAGACAATATAGCCCTGAAGTATGCAGAAAGTGGGCTTGCATTTGAACTTTGTATTCTTTCAAAATCAGCCTGGCAGGTTGTTGGCGGAGGATTAGGTAATTCAAGTACCCGGCATTTTTCTGCAACACATCCTTCCTGATAATAGATCCTAACACAAGCTGTAAAAGGACCTGGACCGGTATAAGTATGTGTTGTTTGAAGCAAATTAGTTCCTGTTGCGCCGGCCTGTACACAAACCTGCGGACTACCATCGCCAAAATTCCAGCAAACAGCAACAACCGGACGGTTCTGGCTATTAGATGGAATTGCAGTAAAACTTACTGTATGAACAACAGGACTTCCGGCACCCACTGTTGACTGATATGAATAATCAGCAGTACAGGTGGCGGTTTGCGGAATGATCACTGTCTTACATTCTGAAGCGGTAAGAACAGAATCGTTATTGAAATAACGATAGATCTTCAGGCAGACTGTATATGTTCCGCCTGCATTATAGGCATGCTGGGCATTTCCAAGAGCTGGTGTCTGAAGTCTGGTGTTATCGCCAAAATCCCACCAGGCACGGCGTTCTCCGGTAACATTTCCGATTACCGAAGTATTCGTAAATGAAACCATTGTTCCGGTGTTGATGGTAGTGGTGAAATTTGCTACGTCTGGAATGATGTTTTGGGCGCGGATTGTGCTACTGGCCAGGATTAAAAACACCCCGGCGAGATAAGCGTAAAGCTTCCTCATAGTTGATTTTAATTTAGTTTTTAGGTGACTAATTGTTCTTTACGCAGGGATAGTCACACACATAGGATACAGACCTCTAATATAATATCGGGTTTAAATATTTGTGAATGTTTTTTTACGATTTGAGGGAAAATACGTAAAAAAGGAAATCTACGATACGCCGCTCTGGTGCTGTATTATAAAGGATATGAGTTCTTCCAAAGGTATGCCTGCCCTTGATACTGCGTCGTTTATATCTTCCCGGCTAACCTGCGCTGCGAATGCCGGGCTTTTAAGTCTCTTAAGAACTGATTTTACTTCCAGTCCTTCGTATTGAGTCGGCCTTATCAAAGCGGCTGCATGAATGAAACCTGAAAGCTCATCTATCGCATAGATCATTTTGTCCATTTTAGACACGGGATCTACTCCAAAATATGATGGTCCATGCGAAGCAATGCAGTGAATGACCTCCGGATCTATATTTCTTCGTTCCAGTTCTTCTATAATTATACGACAATGGTCGTCCGGATATTTTTCCCAGTCTGCATCATGCAGCAAACCTGCCAGTTCCCATTTTAAAGCTGTTTGCTCATTGGCGTTTTCTTTTTCAAGAGCCCAGGCTTTCATATTGGCAGCGACCTGTTTCATATGAAGCCTGAGTTTTTCATTGGGGACCCACTCATTTAATAAAGTATGAGCCTCATCGATTGTCATCAGGTTTCCCGAATTTTTTGGATCTCCAAATGAAGTACGGCCGAGAGCGTGTGAATGCATGTTTTTTTTCTGTAAATTAAGGATTCACCTTCATTGAATGGAAACACGAAGATCAGTAAATAACAAGGGGAAATCGGTTTCCCGTTATATATGGGAATTTATAATTCTACTGATCGCGGTTACTGCAGGAGTTTTTCTTAATAATGCCTGGCAGGAAAAAACAACAGTTAAAAAAGAGAAAGAAAAAGTAAAAAGTCTCGCTGAAGGACTAAAATCAGATTTGACATCAATTGATGCAAATGTGAGGTTAAGAAATTCCCGATTTGTTCAGATCGATTCGTTGGTAAAGCTGATCACTGAAAAGAAAATATTCGGGTTTGAAAATGACCTTTATTACTACGGAAGGCTATCAACGCGAAGTATTTCATATACCAGTGATGACAAGACATCGATGATATTAAAAGAGCCTTTTTTGTCGGGCCGGTTTAAAAGCCAGGTAATAAAAGATACTATCCTTTTATTGGAACAGTCGCTAAAGTCAATTAAAGAATCACAGCAAAAAGAAACAGATTGGGTAAAAATGTTTTACCCCTTTCTTATTAAGATTTTTAGTCCGGTAGAATTCGACAAACTAACCCAGGCTGATGGCTCTATTATCAAACCTCAATCCGAACCCTATTTGCGCAGCAGCGATGCAGAACAGCTTAACGATTTTGTTTTTTATCTGAATGAATATAAGATAAAGATCAGGGAAACGACCGCGCTGTTGAAACGATTCCGCATCAGGGCAGAAGGCATTGTTGAATATCTTCAACACGAATACCGGTTTTGATTGGGTATTTTGACCCGGGAATAAATGCTTTTTGCCGAATATGAGGAGACCATATTGAACAGATGAAAATTTCTCTTGTTTATTTGATGAAACAATAACTCATGTCTTTTAAAATAACAGGCAAATTACCTTCTGGGAAACTAAAAGAAAGGATTTTTCAGTCTCCTAATTATCAAGAGGGCTCTTTTCAGAATCTTTCACCTACACCAATGAAACCGGAAGGAGTGTCTTACTGGAAAATGATGCGCGAGTTTTTTAAGAAACACCCCGACACTTCACCAGCCGGAAAAATTCCATTTATTAAAACTGATCTGAAAAACCTGGTGTCAGATGAGCCGGTTATTGTATGGTTTGGTCACTCGTCTTATTTGTTGAAAATTGATGGTAAAATTTTTTTAGTTGACCCGGTACTCAGCGGAAATGCGGCGCCACTATCTTTTATGGTAAAGGCATTTCCAGGAGCTGATGAATACAAAGCGGCTGATATGCCTGCGATCGATTATCTCATTCTCTCACATGATCATTATGATCATCTCGATTTTAAAACGATACGAAAACTTAGAAACAGTGTCGGACATATTTATTGTTCAATTGGTGTTGGTTCGCATTTAAAACATTGGGGGGTCGACGAACATAAGATCACGGATCTTGATTGGTGGGATTCTGTTCAATTGAACGATCACATGAAGCTGACTGCTGCTCCCGCACGACATTTTTCGGGCAGGGGAGTAAAACGGGGTCAGGCTTTATGGTCCTCATTTATATTAAAAACAAAAGATCTCAATCTCTACCTGGGCGGGGATTCGGGTTACGATTTCCATTTTAAAGAAATTGGAAATAAATATGGGCCATTCGATCTCGCCATCCTCGAATCCGGACAGTATAATAAGATGTGGCCCCTCATACATATGATGCCGGAAGAGACAGTACAGGCTGCTGTTGACCTGCATGCAAAAATTCTGATGCCTGTGCATTGGGGAAAATTCAGGTTAGGAATGCATCCCTGGAATGAACCGGTTCAGCGGGTTGTGTCAAAAGCAAAAGAATTGGATCTTCAGGTGGTTACTCCATTAATAGGAGAGCCATTTTATCTGAAGCAAAAAATCAGCACCAGCAATTGGTGGGATCAACCCTAAGCAGTTTCTTCTTCTATAACAGGATTTTCATCTGCATACTTATTACGGTATTCAGTAAACGGTTCGATGAGCCCGGAAATTTTTTGAACTGCATCGTCTACTTCCTCATGTATGCCGGGTAGCCCATCATTAAGCAGGTCGGAACTGAGATTAATATTATCAGCTTCAATCTGTGCAATCTTTTTTAATACTGCAGTCTGGCTGTTTCGCAGATCTTCAAGTTCGCGGATAATTTTATCCATCAAAGCAATTTGTTGAGCAGGTTTCATTTTTTTATTTTTTTAGATTAAATGAATGTTAAGCATGCAGTGCCGGATAATTTTTTTCGCGGGGATGCTTTTTGAGTCTGATCGTTTCAATTATAACCAGGATTACTAACAGACTTAATAAAATAATAGAAGCTCCCTCAGTTCCATAACCCAATCCGCCATGTTCTTCGGGTTTTGTAAGAAGATCACCGAATGTTGCCCCAAACGGCCGGGTAAGAACGAATGCAATCCAGAACAATGCTATCCGTGAGATCCTGGTAAAGAAATAAAGTAAGACTACAATTAATATTACCGCCGAGATCAGGAGTGCGCTTCCTCCAAAACCTAAACCAGAGTCGTCCGCGAGAAAATCTCCCAGTGCCGTACCCAATGTATTAGAGAAAAGAATCGCTACCCAATAAAAGACCTCGCCTCTTTTTGTGTGAACATCTGTAACTGAGAGAGATTTTTCAGTCAGCCTCCAGATCATCAGTATAATTATAAGTATTGAAACCAATATAATACTCCCAACTGTATAACCGAGGTTTAAGGTGCGGTCCATATAGTCAGACATAGTAGTACCCGCAGTGCTGGTTGCAATGATAACTGCCCAGTATATTGTTGGAATATATTTTTTTGAAAGCAATTGAGTGGTTACTACAATTAAAAAGAATCCGAAGAAAATAAGTGTACTTGTCAGGTAACCAACGCCCATTGTTTGTGCAACAAAATCACCACCGGTTTCACCCAGTGTTGTTGCTGTAATCTTCATGATCCAGAAAAGCAGGGTCAATTGAGGGATCTTATTCCATTCGTAAGGGCGGGTTTGTTCGAGATTCGGCATTTGTTTCATAGCTAAATCAAAAACAATGATGATGCCATGGATACCTGAAAAAGGGTTAAGAACCCGAAATTTGCTGACCTCTTTAATTTACCGACAAAATATTTATTGTTTATCAGTATGTTATGGAGGTGCAATCAAAATTAACAGCCTTATTTCTAGGTGGCAAATTGATACAGCCGTATCTTTGCGACCCCAAAAACAGCTATTAGCTCTTAGCCTTTAGCTGTAAGTAAGGGAAACCAGGGGATAGCCTGGTTTCAATTTTTATTCACTGCTGATAGGTTCCTGGCTAAAGCTAGAAGCTAACAGCTAAAAGCTAAAAAATGAGCAAATTACATTTCACAACAAAACATGCGAACGAGGCTACCGTAAAACGCAACTGGTATGTTGTTGACGGTACTAATCAAACCGTTGGGCGTATGTGTAGCAGGATTGCTTCGATTCTTAGAGGAAAGAACAAACCTTCATACACTCCCCATGTTGACACCGGCGATTATATCGTGGTGATCAATGCAGACAAAGTTGTTTTAACCGGAAACAAATGGGACCAGAAGATCTATGATCATTTTACAGGTTATCCTGGAGGTCGTAAGGAAGAAGTTGCCCGGAACCTTTTAGCCCGTCGCCCGGAAGTGGTAGTAGAAAGAGCCGTAAAAGGGATGCTGCCAAAAAATAAACTGGGCCGCAAAATGTACAAAAAATTATTTGTTTATGTAGGGGATAAACATCCTCATACTGCACAACAACCTAAAGACTTAAAATTCTAAATAAGCTATTTGCCATTAGCTGTTAGCTTTTAGTAGCTAATAGCTAATTGCTAATAGCTAAAAGCTAAAAAAGATGGATAAACAAAAAAACGGAGTCGGTCGTCGTAAAGAAGCTGTGACACGTGTTTTCATTTCCAAAGGAGATGGTAAGATCACAGTTAATGACAAAGACTACAAAACTTATTTTCCGCTGGTTTATTTACAAAACCAGGTTGAGCGTCCATTGAAAACAGTGGATAGCGTTACCAAATTTGATGTAAAGATCAATGCAGTTGGTGGTGGCGTTAAAGGCCAGGCTGAAGCTGCCATGCTGGGTATTTCCCGTGTACTGCTTGAGATCAATCCTGAGTTTCGTACAGCATTAAAAGCAGCAGGGCTTCTGAAAAGAGATCCAAGATCTGTTGAGCGTAAGAAATTTGGTCATAAGAAAGCAAGAAGAAGCTACCAGTTCTCTAAACGCTAATACGCTAATTGAAACTAATTAGCGCTAATTATTGTTCTTACTTAGAAAGAATTAGCGACAATTAGTTCCGAATTAGTGATGATGAAATCAAAATAGTTAACAAGCTAAGTTTAATTAAATGGAAAATAATACTTCATTACAACAGCAGCTGCTAGAAGCGGGAGTTCATTTCGGTCACTTAAAAAAGAAATGGAATCCAAAGATGTTGCCTTACATCTTTGCCGAGAAAAAAGGTATTCACATCATTGATCTCAACAAAACTGTAGAGTGCCTGCAGGATACTGCAGCTGCCATGAAGCAAATTGCACGTAGCGGCAAAAAGATCCTTTTTGTTGGTACTAAAAAACAGGCAAAAGATATCGTTAACGAATCTGCTAAAAGAGTAAACATGCCTTTTGTTACCGAGCGTTGGCTGGGTGGTATGCTTACCAACTTCAACACAGTTCGTAAAAGCGTAAAGAAAATGCAGAGCATTGAAAAAATGCTGGGCGATGGTTCTTTTGACAGCGTAACTAAAAAAGAGCGTCTGACATTGAGCCGTGATAAGGATAAAATGGAGAAAGTGCTCGGTGGTATCGCTCAATTGGGTCGGGTACCTGCTGCTTTATTCATTGTTGATATCGGGCATGAGCATATTGCACTTGCTGAAGCAAAGCGTTTGGGCATTCAGACTTTTGGTATCGTTGATACTAACTGCGATCCTAATAAAGTTGATTTTGCGATCCCGGGTAATGATGATGCAACAAAGTCAATCGCTATCATGGTTAATTATATAACTGCTGCAATCGCTGAAGGCCTGGCTGAGAGACAGGCTGCGAAAGATGAAGAAGTAGAAGATGGAAGCGATGACGAAAAAGAAAGAAAAGCAGCAAGACTGGAAGCTGAAGCACAGGCCGAAGGCGGACGTTCAGGCAGAGGTCGTGGGGCAGGTGGTCCCGGCGGCGGTGGGGGACAAAGACGTCGTACGACAACTGGTTCACGCGGACCTGGAGGTGGCAGACGTTAACCGGCAAACGTAAGTTGGCAAATGCAAGTGGGTAGTAGAAATGTCGACAATCGTGAATCGCAGGTCGTAAATCGGGAACTCCCGGCTAGCGATCACCGAATCATGAAAATTAATCACTTTAAAAATTTTAAGAAATGAGTACCGCAACTATAAGTGTACAGGATATTAATAAACTCCGCCAGGCTACTGGTGCGGGAATGATGGATTGCAGAAAAGCTTTGACAGAAACAAATGGTGATTTTGAAGCAGCTATTGACTGGTTGCGTAAGCAAGGCCAGAAAATTGCAGCAAAAAGAAGCGATCGTGAAGCAAAAGAAGGCGTGGTGATCGCGCAAACAAACAGCGATAACAAAAAAGGCGTTGTTGTTTGTGTGAGCTGTGAAACCGATTTTGTTTCAAAGAACCAGGATTTCGTTTCATTCGTTCAAAGTATTGCTGACGCTGCATTAAATAATGACATCAATACTATTGACGAACTGAATAATGCTAATGTAGGATCTGCTAAAGTTTCTGATCTTATTAACGATAAACTGGCTGCTATCGGCGAAAAGATCGCAGTCACAAAATTTGAACGTGTAAACGCACCTTATGTTGCTTCTTATATTCACGGAGCATATAGAATAGGGGTACTGGTTGGTTTGGACAAAGAAGCTGCTGAAGCGGGAAAAGATATAGCAATGCAGATCGCTGCATTGAATCCTGTTGCTGTCGATCCCGATAGCGTTCCTGCTGATGTTATCGCCCGTGAGAAAAGCATCATTATGGATGTAATGAAAGAGGATCCTAAAATGGCCGGAAAACCTGAAGAAATGCTTGTAAAGATCGCTGAGGGAAAACTCGGCTCATTCTTTAAAGAGCAAACTTTAACAGGCCAGGCATTTGTAAAAGACGCTTCTAAAACAGTTGCGGAATACCTGAAGTCTTCAGGCGATGTAAAAGTCACAGAATTCAAGAGAGTAGCGTTAGGTTAATATTTCCTTATTCAATTTATTAAGCGTCCCATATTTCAGTGGGACGCTTTTTTATTTTTGCATATTATGGAACAGTATAAAAATTACTTTGAGTCTAATAAAGACATCTGGAACCAGCGTACAATTGTACACCGTGATTCTGCATTTTACGACAGGGAAGGATTTGTTGCAGGGAAAGATGCATTAACACCAATCGAATTGAAAGAACTGGGAGAGGTATCCGGGAAAAGCCTGCTTCATCTCCAATGTCATTTTGGGATGGACAGCCTGGACTGGGCGAGAAGAGGAGCGTTAGTTACAGGAATCGATTTATCAGACAATGCAATTTCAGAAGCAAAAAAATTAAATGAAGAACTTGGACTCAACGCGGAATTTATTTGCTGTAATGTATACGAAATTGGAAAATATCTCTCAGATAGAAAATTTGATATAGTATTTACATCCTATGGGATCGTTGGCTGGTTACCTGATTTGAAAAAATGGGCTGAACTGATATCGCATTATCTGAAACCAGGAGGGACATTTTACATGGCGGAGTTTCACCCGGTTATTTGGATGTTTGATGACGATTTCACACATATTAAATATTCTTATGAAAACAGGGAAATAATAGAAGTGGAAAATGAAGGAACATATACCGACCGTAATGCCGCTATCTCTGGAAAGGAATACAGCTGGAATCATAGCCTGGGTGAAGTCATAAATTCCCTGCTGAATGCAGGATTACAACTTGAGTTTCTTAACGAATACATGTATTCTCCCTATCCCTGTTTCAGAAATACCGTGGAAATAGAAAAAAAGAAATGGCAGATAAAAGAATTGGAAAACAAAATACCTATGGTATATAGTTTAAGATTCAGAAGATAAATTGGGTTACTGGTTCTACTTAATGCCGGGACTCATTCCCTTTTTATATAATTTTGAAGTAATACAATCCGGGTTATGTTAAAAGCACCCACTCCTTCAAATGAATCTTCGAGGTTGAAAGATCTCCAGGCTTTCGAAATCCTCGACACAGAACCCGAAAAAGATTATGACGACCTGGTAGAACTGGTTTCACAGATCTGTAATTGCCCGATGGCAATTGTAAATTTTATCGATAATGATCGCCAGTGGTTTAAGGCAGCCAAAAATATGCCTGGTCCGGGCGGCAACAGAGCCGATTCGTTTTGTGGGCATGCAATCATGGATAATGAGTTGTTTGTTGTTTCCGATGCAACAAAAGATGAAAGGTTTTTTGATAATCCTGATGTAATTGGAGGCCTGCACGTCAGGTTTTATGCCGGGGCGCCGATAATCAGTTCCAATGGTTACAACCTTGGAACAGTTTGCGCGATTGACAAGGAGCCGAAACAAATTTCCCGGCAACAGCGTGCAGCAATGAAGACGATTGCAAAACAGGTCAGCCGCTTACTTGACCTGCGAATGAAAAATAAACAAATAGTACAGACTGCACGCTCCCTGGTTTCCGCTCAAAAAAAGATAGCGCAAATGAATATGAGCGAACAGGAGTCGCAGAATTATCAGACAGCGTATATTCTGCATGAGGAGATAGCACAGGCCTTATCGGCAGTAAAATTTTATATCGATCACGCGAGAAATGATCAGAACCTTTCCGAAAAATATCTCCTGGCAAGCATTGAAGAATTAAACAGCCTGACCAATAACATTACAAATCTTTCGAAGGAACTGACACCAACAACATTTGTACAGGATAATTATCAAAGTCATATTGAAAAACTTGTTTCTGATTTTCAGAAAAAGGAACACATCGAAATCCAGTTTCAGTTTTCCGGCGATGAAACCCTTTTGAACAGGGATAAAGGATTAATGATTTTCCGTATCATCCAGGACCTTCTTAGGTATTGCAATCTTTCAGGAAGCAGGGATAACAGGCTGAATTTTGTTTCAAAAGATGGTTTGAGCATCAAACTGGAATTCAGGCCTCAGAAGCTGATGCTTGAAAACCAGAGAATGATGATCCACGAGAATATCATTAACAGGGTAGAGATGCTTGGTGGCAAATTTGAAAAAAACTCATTTGAAGGGGGACAGTCGGAAATACAAATTATGATTCCCGCGGATCCGGGTTCAGTCTGAGCTGAGCTTTCCCTTATCTTCGCCGCGCAGATCGACAGAGCCTTTATAAACTAATTACAAATGCTTCCAAAATATAAACGTATTCTACTTAAACTCTCCGGTGAATCTTTAATGGGTGATAAGAGTTTTGGATTCGACACTTCGGTTATTAATCAGTATGCGCAGGATATTAAATCGATCACAGAACTGGGAGTTCAGGTAGCCGTGGTAATTGGCGGTGGAAATATTTACAGAGGAATGAATGAAGCTGAAACCGGGATTGAAAGGGCTCACGGGGATTATATGGGAATGCTTGCCACCGTAATAAATGGCATGGCGGTTCAGGCAGGTCTTGAAAAAGTTGGGGTATATACCCGTCTCCAGTCAGCAATCAAAATGGAACAGATAGCGGAACCATATATCAGGCGCCGGGCGATCCGTCATCTTGAGAAAGGAAGGGTAGTGATTTTCGGAGCGGGTACGGGTAATCCCTATTTTACTACTGATACAGCAGGTTCATTACGAGCGATCGAGATCAATGCAGATGTGATATTAAAAGGAACAAGGGTTGATGGCATTTATACGGCCGATCCTGAAAAAGATCCCAAAGCAACAAAATATAATGTAATCAGTTTCCAGGAATGTCTTAGTCAGAATCTAAGAGTAATGGATATGACTGCATTTACACTTTGCATGGAAAATAACCTTCCCATTATCGTTTTTGATATGAACAAGGCTGATAACCTGCGCCGGGTAGTAACAGGAGAAAAAGTTGGCACACTTGTTAAGGGATAATTACTAAGTAAATTTACCTATAAAGGAATTGCAGGAACTACTAACTTTCTGATGCGGTAAAGAATACTATTGTGTACAAATAGTAAACAGCTTCTGCTTAAATTTTAATAGTTTACAACCCGACGTTACTGTTATGGCGAGCCTTTCCCTATCTATTGTTGAGATCATTGTGCTCATGCTGGGAGCCATCATGCTTGGGTTCGCCGTACACTTTATGATTTCCAGCCGCCGTAGTTTCAAATCATACCCGGTCGAAAAAGAAAAGATCAGCAAAACTCTCGAAGACTGGAAGCTACGTTACTTCAACGATACAGAGTTGCGTGATAAGGAGATCACCATGCTTAGGAAACAGTTAGAGGAAACGGAAGAAAATAACAGCATCAATGTTATCGAAGCAGATGAAATGCGGAAAATGAATAAAAAGCTCTTAGCTGAAATGGAGATGATGAAAAAGGCAGCTCCGGTAGTGGCGGAAAAAGAAAGATCCCCTGATTATATCAACCAGCTCAGGGAAGCGCAAAGCAGTTTGCTTGAACACAATGAAAAAATTAATGCTCTGCTTGGACAAATTGATCTTGTAAAGGATACAGAAGAAAAACAACAGGAAGTGTTGAGGATGAATGAACAGCTTTCCATCCAGATCGATGAATTGCAAATGATTTTATCCGAAAAAGAAAAAGAGATCAGTAGCAGCAGGCAAAAGCAACAGATCACCAATGAAATGAGCTCAATGATCGATAGTGCTTACAATGAATTCCAGGTATTGCAGGATAAAATACTGAAGATGGAAGGCCAGGTGAATGCTTCAAAAAAAATCAGCCTGGAATATGAAGACCTGAAAGAAAACCAGGTTCGTATTACAAGAGACCTGGATGAGTTCAAAAGAAAATATAATTCCCAGTCTTCAGAAAATAAAAGATTGCAGGAAGAGCTCAATGAAACAGAAGACAAATTAAAAGAAGCGAATTTTCAAAGACAGCAGTTGCAGAAAAGAGTTAACTACCTTGAAGAATTGAATAACGATATGCAGGTGGTAGCGGAAGCGAATAAAAAACTCGAAGGTCAGTTAAAGCGTGTCGCTGAACTGGAAAGTATGCTAAATGTTGTTTCCGGTGAGAGAGATGAACTCGCCCGCTTAAGGAGCAAGCCGCTCTAATTTCCAGCTTCCATTTTCATCCAAAGTAAACTGAAGGCGGTCATGCAAACGACCGGGTTGACCCTGCCAGAACTCAATAATGACGGGCTTTACAAGATATCCACCCCAATGTAAAGGTTTAGAAACCTCCATCCCTTTAAATTCCATTTGATGCAGTTCATATTTTTTTTGCAGCCATTCACGATCGCTTATTACCTCACTCTGAGGGGACGCTACTGCTCCCACCTGGCTTTCAAAAGGTCGCGAATGAAAATAAATGTTGTTATCTTCTTCAGACAATTTTTCTACCAGGCCGGTAACCCGAACCTGTCTTTCCATTTCTTTCCAGAAAAAAACCAGGCAGGCTTTGGGATTTTCTTCCAGCTGTTTACCTTTGAAACTGTTGTAGTTTGTAAAAAAACTAAATCCTTTTTCAGAGAAATTTTTAAGCAGTACGATACGGGCGGAAGGAAATCCATCCGATGAAGCGGTAGCGAGCGTCATTGCGTTCACTTCTTCGATCTCTGATTTTCGCGCTTCTTCCCACCATTTAGCAAATTGTTTGATGGGATCCGGATCAACATCGGATTCGAGCAGTGACTTTAGCGAATAGTTTTTGCGTATGTTGGCGATAGAGTTCATTGCAATCACCTAACCCCTTTTGTTGACTTCATTAATAATCGTGATCTCAATACATTCCCCTCTCCTTAAGGAGAGGGGAATGTTCCGGCATTTATCTTTGAAACGAGATGATGACGGGTGAGGTCTTATTTTTTCTTCGCAGCTTTTTTCTTCGTTGCTACTGCTTTTGCAGGTCTGGATTTTCCAAATGAACCTTTAAATCTTTTTCCTTTTGCGGTTTTTTTATCACCTCTTCCCATAAAAATTTATTTAAAATGTAAAATTAAACTATAGCTACCAAAAAAAACTCCGTCCCGGAATACCGGGAAGGAGCTTTTCCGATTCTGTTGGTTTCGATTAAAGTTTTCCAGAAAGTTCTTTTCCAGCTTTGAAACGGGCAACTTTTCTTGCTTTAATCTTAATTACTTCACCAGTTTGTGGATTACGACCGTTGCGAGCGGCTCTTTTAGAAACAGAGAAAGTTCCGAATCCAACCAGAGTAACTTTACCACCTCCTTTCAGAGTTTTAGTAACTGCTTCTACAAAAGAATCCAATGCAGCGTTCGCTTGTGTTTTAGTAATGCCGGAATCATCGGCAACTTTCGCAATTAATTCAGCTTTGTTCATGTTGATTTTTTTTTAATGTTTTAGTAACGGAAACAAATTTATATGGTTTTTTGTTTCAGCAAAATAATTTTTATTGTCTGTGCAAAAATAAAAATCTCTGCGAAGCCGCACGGGATAAGGATTTTAACAAAACACTCAATTTCAGTATGTGAAATGTGTTCGGCCCCTATGCCCTGAAACCATTGACAGTGAAGGGTTTCAGGGCCTCGCTTGCAAATCCTTGCCAGTAGCGGGTTTTAGAGGAATATACGATTGTTTTAGAATCTCCGGGATTAAAATAATGTTTTGCACAATCAATGCACAAGTTGTAAAACAGAACGAAATGCTACAAATTTATTTCCCCATTTATCTGTTCCTTTTTTTCGCAAGATGGCCGAGAATTCTGAAAAATAATTTTGCAGTGTTTCATAATCCGGAGCCTGGTACTGTACAGCATAAGTAATGCCATCGGATTCATCAGTTTCCAGTAACCGGTAAATATGGGCTGTTGAAAAGCAACCGGTTTTTTGCATATCAGGAATATGTTCTTGTTTGAGCCAGTTCAACCATTCATCGGCTATAGAGTGGTCTACTTTAATAGTAACATTATAAATGATCATGATCAGAGCTTTAATTCAAGACCAACCGGACAATGGTCGCTATGTTTGGCGTCGTGGTAGATGTCGGCGTCTTTAAGATTTTTCTTCAGGGGTTCCGTGACCATAATATAGTCAATCCTCCATCCTTTATTATTGAGCCTTACTGTGGGAAAGCGCTGGCTCCACCAACTGTACCGGTGTGGTTCCGGATGAAAGACACGGAAGGTGTCAATCCATTTATTTTCTATGAAATTAGATAGCCAGGCTCTTTCTTCAGGTAAAAAACCAGTAGTATTTTTATTTCCTTTGGGATCGTGAATATCAATTTCCTTATGTGCAATATTATAATCTCCGCATAGCACCAGGTTTGGAAATTTCTTTTTCATCTCTTCCAGGTAAATATGAAATTCATCCAGCCAGGAATATTTATATATCTGCCGATGCTCGCCGCTGGTTCCCGAAGGAAAATAGGCGTTTATCAATCTGAATTTTTTAAAATCCAGTTGGATTACTCTGCCCTCCTCATCACTTACTTTATGGCCTGTACCATACTGAATTTTTTCAGGTTTGATTTTCGTAAAAACAGCAACTCCACTGTATCCTTTTTTTTGTGCACTATACCAGTAATCCTGGTATCCGAGCGCGGTAAACGGACTTACATCCACATCGTCTTTTGATGCTTTTGTTTCCTGCAGGCATAGCACATCAGGTGCTTCAGCTTTAAGCCAATCGATCAGTCCTTTTTTTATCGCAGCTCTTATACCATTAACATTGTAGCTAACTATACGCATTGCATTATTGATTAAATTGAAAAGCAATTTACATTATCTATGGAAGCGTTAACTACTCCAAAGCCACCGCCAGCAAAAAGTGGTGCGATTATACCTCCTAAAGAACAGATTTACCTCGATGGACCGAAAAGTCGTGGCTATGAATTGAGTTTTGCCTGGCGTGTATTCTGGCAATTTATAAAAGGATTCAGGCATCTGCATTTTGTGGGTCCCTGTATAACTGTATTTGGTTCGGCCCGCTTTAAAAGTGATAATATATATTATGCACAGGCGATGGAATTTGGTAAAAAAATAGCCCAGCTAGGGTTTACAACTATGACTGGCGGAGGGCCCGGAATTATGGAAGCCGCCAACCGGGGTGCCTTTGAAAACAATGGGATGTCAGTGGGCTGCAACATCCGGTTGCCTTTTGAACAAAAAGAAAACAGGTACCTGCACAAATCAATAACATTTGAACATTTTTTCGTTCGGAAAGTCCTTCTCGTAAAATATTCCTACGCATTCATAATAATGCCGGGAGGATTTGGAACGATGGATGAATTTTTTGAAACACTGACTCTCGTCCAGACAAAAAGCATAACTCAATTCCCGATTGTTGTATTCGGAAAAGAATATCATAAACCACTGCTGCAAAATATTGAATGGATGGCACAGCAGGGAACTATTGCGAAAGAAGATATGAACCTGGTTTTGTTTACTGATGATATTGAAGAAGCAATGGAACATATCAGAACCTATATCAACACCAACTACAAGATCAGACCCAGGAAACGCTACTGGTGGTTTTTTGAAAAGAGATGATGTGTACATGATACACATTGTATATCTTTAGTCAAATCTTTCGCATGTCTAAGAAATTTTCAGTGATCCTCATTTTTCTGGCGATCGTTCACAACTGCTATAGTAATTCCATTGAAACTATAACCTCTCCAAATGGCGATATAGTTTTCAGGATTGTTTCAGACGGGAAGGATAACGGTATGTTCAAACTCGCATGGGAACTTGATTTTAAGGGCAAACCTGTAATCAAAACTTCAGAGATTGGATTTGTATTTAAAGAGCCTGCAGTTAAACTTGATCACTTTGAAATACTGGGCGCTGATAAATCAAATAAAGACGAAACCTGGCAACCGGTATGGGGCGAAACCCGGAATATCAGGAATCAATACAGTCAGTTAATACTGAATTTGAAATCAGAAAAAGGGATCATGATCAGGTTCATTGTCCGTGTTTTTAATGACGGTGCCGGATTCCGTTATTCGTTTCCGGAACAAAAGGGGCTAAATCATTTTATTGTATCAGATGAACTTACTGAATTCGCATTAACGGGGGATCATAAAACATTCTGGATCCCGGGTGACTATGACACGAATGAATATCCTTACAATACATCCAAACTCAGTGAAGTGGATGCAGGCAGCAGTACGATGAGCCAGGAAATTTTTGCAAAAACATTCTTCGATAAAAATGCTGTTCAAACCCCACTGATGATGAAGACCAGTGAAGGTTTGTACATCAATATTCATGAAGCAGCACTTTTGAATTATCCAGCAATGAACCTGGTGATCAATAAGGATAAAATGATCCTGAAAGCGCACCTTGTACCGGATGCGGTTGGTAACAAGGCTTATTTGCAAACTCCTGCAATTACCCCATGGCGAACTATAATTGTAAGTGATAAAGCAACAGATATACTTGCATCTAAAATTATCCTCAATCTTAACGAGCCTTCAAAAATTGCCGGCACTTCATGGATCAAACCTCAAAAATTTGTAGGCGTGTGGTGGGAGATGCACGTTGGAAAATCAACATGGGATTATGCAGGAGGACAATCAGGCTCCGCTATTCCTGATCACGCGAAACATGGCGCCAATACTGCGAATGTCAAAAGATATATTGATTTTGCTTCAAAAAACGGGATACCTGGTGTGCTTGTTGAAGGATGGGATGTTGGTTGGGAAGACTGGTTTGGTCAATGGAAGGAAGATGTATTTGATTTTGTAACTCCTTATCCTGACTTTAACGTAAAAGAATTGCAACAATATGCAGCTTCGAAAAAAGTAAAACTGATCATGCATCATGAAACATCGGCTTCCGTTATCAATTACGAAAGATGGATGGACACTGCATATCGTTTCATGAAAAAATTTGGTTATGATGCAGTGAAAACGGGTTATGTGGGAAAGATTATTCCAAGAGGAGAGCATCATGATGGGCAGTGGATGGTTAAACATTATGAACGTGTCATGAAAAAAACAGCTGACTATAAAATAATGCTTGATGCACACGAACCCGTGAGACCTACCGGCTTACACAGAACTTATCCAAACTTTCTTGCCTGCGAAGCTGCAAGGGGCAATGAGTTCAATGCATGGAGTATCGGAAACCCCCCGGAACACGAAACCATTCTGGCTTTTACAAGACTGATAGGTGGTCCGATGGACTACACTCCCGGGATCTTCAAGATTAAATTGAATGCGTACAACCCCGATAAAAAAGAGCAGGTACATACTACACTTGCCAAACAGCTGGCATTATATGTAACGATGTTCAGTCCATTGCAAATGGCAGCAGACTTACCTGAAAATTATGAATCGCACATGGATGCTTTTCAGTTCATCAAAGATGTGCCTGTTGATTGGGATGATACCAAGATACTTGAAGCAGAGCCTGGTGATTATGTAATCACTGCCAGAAAAGCGAAAGGAAATGAAAACTGGTTTTTAGGAGCAATGACAGATGAACAGGCAAGGAGTTTTAATGTAACATTGTCGTTTCTGAACCCCGGGAAAAAATATACCGCCACTATCTATAGAGACGCTGATAGTGCTGACTGGAAAAATAATCCGGAAGCATATAAAATTGAAAAAGTGATTGTTGACAGTAAATCATCACTTGCCTTAAAACTTGCGCCAGGCGGGGGAACTGCAATCTCAATCATACAGCAAAAATGAGAAACAAATGAATGGAGTTGATCTGTTGGGTTATGCAGCAGGTGCTATTACATCCCTGACTTTTCTACCGCAGGTGATAAAAACCTGGAAAGAAAAATCTGCTAAAGATGTATCTCTGCTCATGTTCATTATCGCGGCAATCAATGAAGTGATGTGGATCGCATATGGAGCGTTGCTCGATAACTGGGTGATAATATTAACCAACGCAATCGTACTGGCAATGTCTATAACAATGATTGCCCTGAAACTAAAATATTCGGAATAATGCACATCAAAAATATTGTCTTTGATCTTGGTAACGTTCTGATCTATTGGGATCCAAAGAATCTCTTTGACGAAAAATATTTCGACTCAGTAAAAAAAAGAGATTATTTTCTTGAAAATATTTGTACGGCAGACTGGAATGAGATACAGGATGCCGGAAGATCTATTTCTGAAGCCACCAATGAAACGATCAGGTTGTTTCCTGAATGGGAAGCTCCCATCCGCGATTATTATGGCAGGTGGACCGAAATGCTGGGAGGTCCGATCAAATCTACTGTCGAGATTTTCAGGAAATTAAAAGAGACAGGTAATTACAGGTTTTATGCGCTTACAAACTGGAATGCCTGTTTATTCGAGATCGCACTTTGCCGGTATGATTTTTTACAGTGGTTTGATGGGAGAATTGTAAGCGGCGAAGAAAAAATGAGAAAGCCGTCAAGAGCATTTTATCAGTTACTTACAGAAAGATATCATGTGCATCCTTCGCAAACCCTTTTTATTGACGATAACGAGCGCAATACAAAAGCTGCAGAAGAGATGGGGTACAAGACTGTTTTATACAAGAGTTCAAAACACCTTCTCGATGAATTAAAAAAATATGATATTTCTGTGTAAACAGACTTTATTATAAAAATATTTAACGCGATCGCAGCTTTTAAAAAATATATCGCATAAGCATAACAGTTATTATCTTGCAGTTTCCCAAAAATAACCTCTATGAAACAACTTTTATGCTGCATTACAGTTTTCCTAATAGCATTAAATTCAATCGCCCAATTTGGTAAGATCGGAGACAAGCTTTTAAAAGGGAAAGATCCGCTACAGATCGATAAGCCTCCTATCACAACCAGCCTCACCGATGCAAAATGGGGTGATGCATCCAAAGATGGATTCACTCCACGAGAAGCGGAGAGGAGCCTCATGACACTTCAGAGGACACCTAATGGTGGATTTGTTTTACAACCGGGTTATTACTCGTTCCAGGATCAGAGTTATTGCCTTAAAGCAGGCACTCATGGACCAGGAGGCGGAGACGGATATCTTTATGCTCCACCCAAAGGTCCTATGGAAGATATTGTTATGACCATTGTCCGCAATTCAGTCAATCATCCTGAAGTTGAACAACATGATATACAATTATTGCTTTGGGCTATCATCGCGCGAGCTAAATATGAAAACCTTGAAAGCAAACTAAAACTTGTTGCTGCGAAATTATTAACGGCAAAACAACTGGCTTCAATAAACCGGACTGGATTGGATATGATTCCTGAATCCGTTCAACGTAAAGCAATCGATGAAGCTCCTGCACCGATACAGGCAGTATTACGTGCAGAAGCGCAGTTAAGAAGTATGCTCACTTCAGGTAGTTCTTCATTTGAGGATATCGAGAGAGTAGCGGTTCTTGGAGGTGCTGCCCCATTTGATGAAGGCTCGCAGGATGTACCGGGCGGCCGATGGTCTAATCATCCCGATGGCTATTTTGTGCGCTATATTCCATCATCTTATTCATCAACAAGAGTTGAGATCTGGATTCCGCAAGGATCTCCGGCTGTTGGTAAAGAGTATGATCCCGCAACGCATATTGCTGTACCGGGAAATACGGCGAGACAGAGACTTATACAGTCTGGCAGACCCCAACACGAGTAGTTGCTGCTGCGCAGCAATTTTGAACCACAAAGGCACGAAGACACGAAGATTTTTTTTAAATGACTATCCTGACACTAAAGGAAAAACTTTACGTTAGATTTAGTCTACCAAGTAATTTTATTTCCCCATTGACTTGTCTTAGTGTCTTAGTGGTTCCCCTTGCTGCGAAGCAGCAACTATTCCAGAACAGGTCTTAACCATTTCTCAGCTTCCTCAATACTCATTCCTTTTCTTGCTGCATAATCTTTTAGCTGATCTTTTCCAATTTTACCAAGGCCGAAATAATGACTCCCGGGATGAGCGATATACCAGCCGCAAACTGACGCTGGTGGATTCATTGCAAGACTTTCGGTTAGTTCAATCCCAATGTTTTCTGTTGCGTTGAGCAACGAAAATAATTTCAGTTTTTCCGTATGATCCGGACAGGCGGGATAGCCTGGAGCAGGACGAATGCCTTTATATTCTTCTTTAATTAATTGTTCGTTGCTTAGCTTCTCATTCTTTTCATAACCCCAGTATTCTTTTCTCACTTTTTCATGTAAACACTCAGCAAAGGCTTCTACAAAACGGTCGGCAAGAACCTGTACGAGGATCTTGTTATAATCATCATGCTCGGAAATAAATTTATCGATCCACTTTTTAGCACCATGAATAGTTACCGCGAATGCGCCCATGTAATCTTTTCCAATTTCATCAGGGCAAACAAAATCTGCAAGTGAGAAACTGGGCTGCCCTAACGCCTTTTTAAGTTGCTGGCGCAATGATTCAAGTTTTACTACCCCTTTTTCTGTTTGCAACGTAATGGTGTCTTCGTTATTTGATGAAGCAGGCCAGAAACCAATGGTTCCATCCGCTTCAAACCATTTTTCATCTACAATCTTTTTAACCATGGCTTTTGCATCATTAAAAAGTTTGGTGGCCTCTGTCCCAAAAATTTTATCCGAAAGAACTTCAGGATACCTTCCGGGCATTTCCCAGGCTATGAAAAACGGACCCCAGTCTATAAATTCCGAAATAGTTCCGAGGTCGAATTTTTTTAAAACTTTTACGCCCTCCACATCTGGTTTAACCGGATGATATTTTTTCCAGTCGAAATATTCTTTTGTAACAACCGCTTCTGAATAAGGGATAAGTTCTTTTTTATTTTTATTAAGGAACTGTTCCCGAAGGTTATTGTATTCACTCTGTGTCTTATCCAGAAGTTGTTTCCTGTCATTGCCAAGCAATGTACTTACCGCGGTAACACTCCTCGATGCGTCAAGAATATGAATTACACCATTATCATACTGTGGTGCGATCTTCACCGCTGTATGCATGCGTGAAGTAGTGGCACCTCCGATCAGTAATGGTTGTTTCATTTTCCTTCTTTTCATTTCATGAGCTACATGCACCATTTCATCCAGGGAAGGCGTGATCAGCCCGCTTAAACCAACGATATCCGCTTTTTCTTTTTCCGCGGTGTCGAGGATCTTATCTGCAGGTACCATTACGCCGAGATCAATAATGTCATAGCCATTGCACCCAAGTACCACGCCAACAATGTTTTTCCCGATATCATGTACATCGCCTTTAACAGTAGCAAGCAATACTTTGGGCGCCCCTCCTTCCGACTTAACCGGGTTTTTCTTTTTTTCTTCTTCAATAAATGGCGTTAACCAGGCAACACTTTTTTTCATTACTCTGGCGCTTTTCACTACCTGGGGTAAAAACATTTTGCCGGAACCAAACAGGTCTCCGACTACATTCATGCCATCCATCAAGGGACCTTCTATCACATCCAGTGGCCTTGGATATTTTACTCTTGCTTCTTCTGTATCCTCATCAATGTAATCTGTAATGCCATTTACTAGCGCATGTTGTAATCTTGTCTCAACAGGGTTATTTCTCCAGGCAAGATCCTTTACTTCTTCTTTTCCTTTAGATTTTACGGTTTCGGCAAAAGCAATCAGTTTATCGGTTGCTTCGTTGTTTTCATTATTCCTGTTCAGGATCACATCTTCACATAGCTCACGTAACTGCGGTTCGATCTCATCATAAACTACCAGCTGCCCGGCATTTACGATGCCCATGTCCATGCCGGCTTTGATCGCATAGAATAAAAACACGGAATGCATAGCTTCGCGTACATGATCGTTTCCGCGAAAAGAAAATGAAAGATTGCTAACGCCACCACTGACTTTTGTGAGTGGCATTAACTGTTTGATCTCACGTGTGGCTTCAATAAAATCAACACCATAATTATTGTGCTCTTCAAGCCCGGTAGCAATGGCAAAAATGTTGGGATCAAAAATGATATCCTGAGGGTCGATGCCAACTTCTTTTGTGAGAATGTTATAAGCGCGGTGGCAGATCTCAACTTTTCTTTCTTTGGTATCTGCCTGGCCTTTTTCATCAAAAGCCATTACAATAACTGCCGCACCAAAAGCCTGGCAGATAAAAGCCTGTTCGGTGAATTTTTCTACACCTTCTTTCATCGAAATTGAGTTCACGATACATTTTCCCTGTACACATTTTAATCCGGCCTCAATGATCTCGAATTTTGAAGAGTCGATCATGATCGGAATCTTCGCGATGTCGGGCTCGCTTTGTAACAAGTTCAGAAATGTAGTCATTGCATGAACGCCATCGAGTAGCGCATCATCCATATTTATATCAAGTACCTGCGCTCCGTTTTCTACCTGCTGGCGCGCTACACTTAATGCTTCTTCGTATTTGTTTTCGCGGATAAGGCGGGCAAATTTTTTCGAACCGGTTACGTTGGTTCTTTCGCCAACGTTGACAAAATTCGTTTCAGGCCGTATCACCAGCGGCTCGAGGCCCGATAGTCTTAAAAAAGGTTTTGTTGCATCCATAATACTGGGATAGTCTTACAGTTCGAATTTTTTTTGAACCACGAAGACACTAAGACTCAAAGTCACACTAAGAAATTTCATTGTGAAACTTTGCGACTTAGAGCAGACTGCGGCTCGTATGTTAAAGGTTCACGAAGTTATATTACAACAAGTAATCAATTTATATCAGTTAATTAATCTTTTGATTCCATCCTTCATCAGGGGGACATGAAAATTAATCAGAAAGCCGAGTTTTTTCTTTGTCAGCTTTAGATAGCTGAGAAGTTGTGCCACCCATACCGGATGGAAATTGTCCTGCGCCTTTAGCTCAACTATAATCTCATCTTCAATCAGCAAATCAATTTCAAGTCCTCGATGTACTATGAAATTATTTTTATAATAGATATCTATATTTTTTTCCAGTTGATATTTTATGCCACGATTTTCCAATTCAAAGCAAAAACATTTAGAATAAACTGCTTCCAGAAGTTCCGGCCCAAGTTCCTTGTGAATGTTGACTGCTATATTTACAATTTGTTTTGCCAGGTATTCTCTGTGTTCTGTGATCATGTTTTGCATGTCTTTGTGACCCTTTGGGCTTTTGTGCCTTTGTGGTTCAACAAAGTTGCGAAGCAACTTATGCTTCTTCCAACGTTAAAACCTCATCTTTCACCGGTTTTTTCCTCGGTTGAATGTTCTTTACCTGTTCTGCTATATGACGAATATGATCAGGTGTAGTACCACAACATCCACCAACGATATTTACAAAGCCCTCCTTAGCCCATTCTTCCAGGTAATGCGCTGTATCCTCGGGATGTTCATCATATTCACCCATCGCATTCGGTAAACCGGCATTGGGATATGCCGATACGTAACAGGTAGCAAGCTGTGATAACTCTTCAATATGCGGGCGCATTTCTTTAGCACCTAAAGCACAATTCAATCCAACACTTATCGGATGTGCATGAGCTACTGAAGTATAAAATGCTTCAAGTGTTTGTCCGCTCAATGTTCTTCCTGAAGCATCTGTGATCGTACCGCTGATCATTACAGGTAATGGTTCTTTCTTTGTATCGCGGAAATATTTTTTAATAGCAAATATTGCAGCCTTTGCATTTAATGTATCAAATATAGTTTCCACTAAAAGAATATCAACCCCTCCATCAACCAATCCTCTTACCTGTTCATAATAAGCAGAAACAACTTCATCAAAGGTTACTGCACGGAAACCGGGATTATTAACGTCAGGAGACAGGGAAAGGGTTTTATTAAGAGGTCCGATAGCGCCGGCTATCCACTTCACCCCCAATCCCTCTCCTTTAGAAGAGAGGCGTTGAGCCTCCAAAAATTCCTGTACAGCTTTTCTTGCACATTTTGCTGCGGCGACATTCAGTTCATAAGCCAGCGATTGCATTTCATAATCGGCCATTGCAATGGCCGTGCTGCTGAAAGTGTTGGTTTCAATAATATCCGCACCCGCTTCAAGATATTCGAGGTGAATAGCGGTAATGAGACCAGGTTTGGTAAGATTGAGAAGGTCGTTATTGCCTTTTACATCACAGGGCCAGTCTTTAAACCGTTCACCACGATAATCTTCTTCTTGTAGCTTGTGACGCTGGATCATGGTGCCCATGGCGCCGTCAATGATAAGAATGCGTTCATTCAAACAATCATTAATTGTCTTCATAAAAAATTGTTTGTGAACTATAAACGCAGGGAAATATAAAAGATTAATTCCGCCGTTTATTAGTTCCGTTTAAAAATTCGAGTGATGTACGTTAAAATCCCTTGTTTCACTCGTAGGCCGAACAATAAACAAATCCGCCTGTTAACGAGTCAAAATTACATTAATTACCTCATCCCCCCAACCCCCTTCTCCTTTAGGAGAAGGGGAGTATTCTTCGAAGGAAGAATTGAACATTCTTTTTAGCCCAAAGTTTGAAGGAACGCTCCCCTCTCCTCAAGGAGAGGGGTTAGGGGTGAGGTGGTTAACGGTTAACGTACTTCTCCACCGGCAGCCGGTTCTGTAAGCTGCGACCAAGGGTCATTTCATCGGCATATTCCAGTTCGCCACCAAAAGCAATACCCCGGGCAATAGTTGTCATTCGTATTGCCGGCATCTGATTTTCAGATGAAGACAGTTTTTTCTGTATATAATATATAGTTGTATCACCCTGTATAGTGGGGTTCAATGCAAAAATCAGTTCTTCTGTTTTTTCTTTTTCAATCCGATGGATCAATGAATCAATGTTCAATTGACCCGGACCGATTCCATCCAGCGGCGAGATCACTCCACCTAAAATGTGATAGGTGCCATTATATTGCTGCGTGCTTTCAATTGCAATTACATCGCGGATGTTTTCAACCACACAGATCATTTCCTGTTTCCTCATGGAGTTGGCACAAATAGAACAAATATCACCATCTGAAACACTGAAGCAACGCTGACAGAATTTGATCTCACTTCTCATTCTTGCAATAACATCACTGAAACGGCCTACCTCGCCAGTATCCTGTTTTAATAAATGCAGGACCAGCCTCAACGCGGTTTTCTTACCAATGCCCGGCAGACGCGCGAATTCATTGACAGCGTTTTCGAGAAGTGAGGAGGAAAATTGCATGGAGCAAAGATACACCTCACCCCCTTTATTCTTTTCGTTTATAAACACGAATCTCAAAGCACCACCCCCTCTCCTTAAGGAGAGGGGTGGTGCAAACTGAATCTTGATTATTAACGTTGAGTGACAGGGGGTGAGGTAGCGTCAATCTCATACTCATTCTGCCAGTTCACTTTCACATTAATCTTTCTGTCAATGGGTGTAACGATTTCAGGTTGTTTATGCTTTTTGAAAAACTCACCCGGATCCCAGATCCCATTACGGTTGGTATCATATAAGATCCTTAATTCATATTCGCCAGGAAGAAAAGCAGGAATGGTTAGCTCAGAGTTGGTAAGCTTTGATGATCTAACAACTGTTTCAGCTAACACGATCTGAAGTACCGGGTTCTTCGACTGATCAAGGTTTCGCAATTTTATCTTAAGTGAACCATAATCGGATAATTTCTTAGTTGTAAAACTGATCGTGTCGGTTTTAAGCAATTGCATTCCAGAACTGTCTTTCGCAAATTCTTTATTCAGTATTAAATGATAGTTAGTATTTTCTTTCCAGGCAGTAATCAATTCAACTTTTTTATTGGTACTATCTTTCTGAAACTGATATGCAGCTACGGGAGTAAAAGCCGAATCCGTATACAAACGAATTTTTGTTGAATCAAAACTGATCAATGGTTTATCAAAAGTCATTACGAAGTTTGATAAAAGGTCCTGCCGATTACCGCTAAGATTGGTCTGATATTTCAAACGGTTATCCTGGGCCACTCCGATCCTGCCGGTACGATTACCTGTCAGGATTGGAGTTGAGACTATGGGTGTGGGTTTTGCTATATTATAGGCATATAAAGTAACCGGCGTGGTACTACCACTTACGTCAACCGGTTTGTCGGCAAACGCAAACAGATTATCACTGTTCTGCATCGCATAACGGCGGGTGTTGTTTTCATCCTTCAACGCATATAAGTAAAATCTCCTCGGCGGGAGATTCCTGAATCTGAAATTTCCTTTGCTATCCAGTTTAGTGACATAACGGGGAGACTGGTTAACAACTGCCGAATCATCGCCATTGCTGTATAGCATAACTATAAGTGTCGTATCGATCTTACCGGTTTGTGCAAGAACTACATTTCCTGTGAGTTCCAACGAATCAATATACGGTCCGGTTGAAAATGTATATGTGAAATCTTTATAAACATTTCCTTCATTAAAATCCTTTACCGAATTGCCAAAATTGATCGTATAGGTTGTATTGGCTTCAAGACTATCCCCGAGTCTGACAACTACTGTATTTAATTTTGGATCGACTTTCCACTCAGTTGACATAGAAGGAGAGATGATAACGTTTTCCCTGGGGCTTTGGACCTCAACAAATTCATCAAACGTCAGGGTTATCCTTTTTCCTGTAAAGTTTCTTGATGAATCAACAGGAGATGCTTTTAGCAAAACAGGCGGAATAGTATCGCGCGGCCCGCCTTCGGGCTTTCCAGCACAGTGGGATCCGAAGCTTGGAATTCACGTGACTTGAAGTCGCG
>JADMIO011683256.1_pt1 | contig 81806 bp, 80 predicted proteins | sample 8958161 | NCBI WGS metagenome assembly JADMIO01 (sample SAMN16585339, study PRJNA669376) | soil metagenome | isolation source: Crop rotation soil | place: USA: Cullars Rotation, Alabama | collected 2011
TTTCATTATGGTGAAAGTTGGAACCTCTTACGTGCCGATCAGATTAAAACGAAAGGCCCAGTCTTTCGACTGAGCCTTTCGTTTTATTTGACCATGTTGGTATGATTTAAATTAATACGACTCACTATAGGGTCAGTGCGGCCGCGACTTCAAGTCACGTGAATTCCAAGCTTCGGATCCCACTGTGCTGGAAAGATCTCCTTGCCGTAGAGGCGGAGAAACTTCTCCTGGTCCGGACCGGGAGCATGGAAGACGAGGTGGGTGAAGCCGAGGTCGAGGTAGGTCTTGATCTTCTCGACGTGTTCGTCGGGATCGGTGGAAACGATGAAACGCTTCGCGGTCTGTTCCACCGACAGTTCGTCGGCCAGCCGTTGCATCTCCACCGGGTCCTCGACGCCGGACTTCTGCTCAGGGGTCAGCCCGAGCGCCCCCCAGAAGCGGGTTGCCTGCATCGCGACGTCGCGATCGTGGTCGAAGGACACCTTGACCTCGATCATCAGATCCAGGTCGGTGATCGCCCGTCCGCCTTTCTCGGCGCCCTCGCGCACCGCCGGCAGCAGCGTGTCGGTGTACAACGACGGATCCTTGCCGGACGTGGTGATGTACCCGTCACCCTGCCGTCCGGCATACCGGGTCGCGGCCGGGCCGGATCCGGCCAGATAGATGGGCACCGGCTGCTCCGGCCGGTCGTAGACGGTCGCCCTGTCGGTGCGGTAGTACTCGCCGTCGAAACTGACCCGCTCACCGTCCCACAACTCGCGGATCAGCCGGACCGCCTCCCGGAAGCGGGCGAAGCGCTCCTTGCCCTCGGGCCACTCGATGCCCAGCGGTACTTCGTTCATCGACTCGCCGGTGCCCATGCCGAGCACCACACGTCCCGGGAACAGACAGCCCAGCGTTGCGAATGCCTGCGCCACGATCGCCGGGTGGTACCGGAACGTCGGGGTCAACACCGAGGTACCGATCGTGATCCGCTCGGTGCGTGCACCCAACGCACCCAACCAGGACATGGCGAACGGCGCATGCCCGCCGTCGTGCCGCCACGGTTGCAGGTGATCGCTGACGAACACCGAGTCGAAGCCGCATTCCTCGGCGAGAATGCTGTAATCCAACAGCTCCGTGGGCGGGAACTGCTCGTTGGACGCCTTGTAGCCGAGCCTGATGGCACTCATCGCTGCCAACGATAGCCGCGGTCGAAGCACAGGTTTCAGGCGCAGGTCCTGGCATCAACGTGGAGTTACGCGACCACCTGCCACCAGCAATCGGCATCGATCACATCAGCGGGCACCGGCGACGATCAGCTCGACCTTCTGGAACTCCTTCAGCGACGAGTAGCCGCACTTGCCCATGACGCGGCGCAGGGCGCCGAAGAGATTCCGCTCGCCTGTCGGGTCGGACGTCGGCCCGAGCAGCAACTCCTCCAAAGCAGGACGCTCGCCGTTCCCACCGAGATCGATGACCGCCGAGCGCGGCACGCGCGGATGGGCGGCAGTGGCGTCCCAGTACCGCCCGTGACCCGGAGCCTCGGCCGCCGTTGCCAGCGGCTGGCCGAGCATGACCGCGTCCGCGCCGCAAGCGATCGCCTTCGCGATGTCTGCCCCGGTCGCGATGTCGCCGTACGCCACGAGATGGACGTATCGACCACCGGTCTCGTCGAGGTAGTCGCGGCGCGCCGCTGCCGCGTCGATGACCGCGGTGGCCATCGGTACGTCGATGCCGAGCATGGAGTGCGTCGTCGAGCCGAGGTGCGCGCCGTAGCCGATGATCACGCCGGCCGCTCCGGTCCGCATCAGATGCAGCGCGGTCTGGTAGTTGGTGCATCCTCCGACGAGCACCGGCACGTCCAGGTCGGCAATGAACCTCTTCAGGTTCAGCCCGGGTGCGATGTCGCGACCGCCGTCGGCCCGCGGCGTTCCCTCGGACGCCACGTGCTCCGCCGAGATGACCGTGCCCTGGATGACGAGCAGGTCGATGCCCTCGGCAAGCACGTGCGGTGCGAGATCCGCGGTGTGCTGCGGGCTGAGCCGCACCGCGACGCGAACCCCGGACGCGCGGAGCTCCTTCACCCGACGCCGCAGCAGATCGGGCGAGACCGGGCGCGAGTAGCTGTGCTGCAGCGTCGCGGTGTCCGTGTCCAGCTGGGCGAGCGCGTCATCGGCGTCCTCGTAGCGCGCCCACAGACCTTCACCGTCGAGCACGGCAAGGCCACCGAGTCGTTCTATCTCGCTCGCCGTCGCCGGAGACACCACTGCGTCGGACGGTGCCGCGACCATCGGCAGGTCGAACGTGTGCGCATCGATCTGCCAGGCCGTCGACACGATCGACGCACCGCGTGTGCGTCGGGTTGGAACGAGCGCGATGTCGTCGAAGTGGTAACCGCGGCGAGCACTACGCCCGAGCCCGATCTCCACGCTTTCCGGCATGCGTCGAGTGTGCCCTATCGGGGACGCGGAGGCAGCGGAGGCGCGGACCGGTCCGGGCGGTCGGACACCGGCGCGGGACGCAGCGGTTGGAAGCCGGCAAGCCGCTCGGTGAGCACCTGAACGCCCGCCTCCAGCTGGGGATCCGCACCGACCGCCCACGCCTGCGGCGGGAACGGCACCTCGATGTCCGGGTCCACACCGTAGTTCTCCACGCCCCAACCGACATCGCGGAACCAGAACGAGTACCGCGGCTGGGTCACCGACGTCCCGTCCACGAGCGAGTACCGGCCGTCGATGCCGATGACACCGCCCCACGTGCGTACGCCGATGATCGTGCCCAGCTCGAGCTCCTTGAACGCCTCGTTCACGATGTCGCCGTCCGACCCCGCATGCTCGTTCGCAAGCGACACCATCGGGCCGAGCGGCGCCGAGGTCGGGTAGTGCGTATCCACATGGTGGCGCGAGTGGTCACCACCGAGCGGGCGGCGGGCCAGCCGCTCGATGACCAGCTCGGACGTGTGGCCACCGCCGTTGTCACGCGTGTCGACGATCAGGGCGTCCCGTTCGATCTCGTGCCGCAGGTCGCGGTTGAACTCCGCCCAACCGGTCGCCACCATGTCCGGCACGTGCACATAACCGATGCGTCCGCCGCTCGCGCGATGCACCGCCGCACGACGGTCGGACACCCAGTGCTGGTAGCGGATCGGCGTTTCGTTCGCCGTCGGAACGACCACCACGGTGCGCTCGCTACCGTCGTGGGACACGGTCAGCTCGACAGGCTTACCGGCGAGCCCGGCGAGCAACGGCCCGGGCCCGGTGCGGCCCACCGGATGCCCATTGATCGCGACCAGCACCGACCCGTCCTGCACATTGGCACCGGCGGCGCGAAGCGGCGACCGGGCAGCCGGCACCGACGACTCACCCGGCAGCGCCCGCTCGATCACCCACCGGCCATCGTCGTCCTCGGCAAGATCCGCGCCGAGGAACGCCGCGGCGCGCCCGTCCGGGGCGGGAGGGAACGGTTGGCGCTCGTAGGCGTGCGACGAGCCCAGCTCGCCGATCATCTCCCACAACACCTCGGACAGGTCGTCACGAGTGGCCACCTCGTCCACCAACGGGAGGTACCGGTCGAGCACGTCGTTCCAGTCGACGCCGCCCATGTCTTCGATCCAGAAGTGGTCGCGCATCAACCGCCAGGTTTCGATCAACATCTGCCGCCACTCGGCGGGCGGGTCGACCCGCACCTGGATCCGGCCCAGGTCGACGTCAACCGCTTCGCTCGGTTGATCGCCCTCGGCCGGCTTGACGGGATGATCCGCGGGCACGACGCGCAATGCGTCGCCGTCCCGGACTACCAACTTCGTGCCATCGCCGGACGCGCGATACCAGTCCAGCGCCTCGACCAGCGTGCTCGTGCGGCGGTTCTCGAAATCCCACCGGCGCAGCGACGGCCGGGGCGGAGTCTCGTTCTCCGGGCGACCCGAGCCGATGACGCCGGTGATCGGATGCGACTGCCACACCAGCCCACCGTGCACGGCACTGAGCGAGGTCAACAGACCGGCGGCGACCGGCACGGCTACGGCTCGTTCGGCCAGACCATCCACGTCGACGTGGACACGCGGCGGACTCCCGTCGGCGGGCTTGGCGTCGTCGCCGCTCGGTTTGCCTTCCGGCTTGCCGACCGGCCGGCCGGCGAGTTCGGGATCGAACGGCGAGGGTGTGTCGGCCGCGAGCGGGATGAGGTAGGGCCGCGTACCCACGGTGAACGACAACTCGAAGTTCTGCGCGTCGTACACCGGGTCGAACGTTCGCGTCGACAGGAACGCGAGGTGCTTTCCGTCCATTGTGAACGCGGGCGACGTGTCTTGGAACCGCTCGATGGTGGCCTCGTGGACTGCTCCGGTCGCCAGTTCGGCGAGCCGGATCGACCGCAGGTCGTTGGGGTGCTCGGCCGACCAGGCGAGCCACGCCGAGTCCGGCGAGAAGCTCAGCCCTTGTGCGTCACCGACCTCACTGCGCTCGATCTCGCGGACCGCTCCGTCGGGTAGGGACACGATGAGCACGCGGCAGTCGTGCGTTGCGACGGCGACACTCGCGCCGTCCGGAGCGACGACGAGTTCGAGGACGCGCCCCAGCTCGCCGCTCGCGATGCGACGGGTCGAGCCGTCCGGCCCGGTGAGCTCGAGCGCGTCGTCCCCGTCGGCGTCGCTCACCCAGATCGCGGATGCGCCCTCCTGGTGCGGGCGGGTGCGTGGCAGCCGCGTGCGCACGCCTGGAGTGTCCGCGAGGGCACGAACGGGGCCGTCGCGGTGGGTCAGCCACTGCACCGTGCCGCGGACTCCGACCGCGCTGGCCCGACCGGTGTGATCGACGTCCAGTACCTCCCCGTCCTCGAGCGACTTCGCGACCGGGGCGACCATCGGTTGACGCGCGACGCGAGCGCCGGGAAGGTCGATCTCGACCGCGACCGGCTCGACGTCGGCGTCGAGCGAGTCGAGCCGGTAGATCGTGCCGGCGCGCTGGTAGACCAGTCGCGTCGACCCGCCCTCCAGGTCGCCGGCGAGGTCGCGGGCGTAGTTGCCGGTGTGGTCGCTGTGCCGGCGTAGGTCCGAACCGTCCGGCAGCACCGAGTAGACGTTGCCGTGGCCCTCATGGTCGGAGACGAAGGCGACTCGGTCGCCCACCCACACCGGGTCGGCAAGTTGGCCGTTCAGATTCTCGAGCAGTCGGACGAACTGCCCGCTGCCGTCGCGATCGATCCAGAGCTTCGGCCGCGTGCCGCCGCGGTACCGCTTCCACGTGCCCGGCTCGCGGTGGGCGATGGACTGAAGCACCTGAGCGCCAGCCGGGTGGCGTGCGAGACCGTTGATCGGCCCGTACGGCAGCCGCTCGCCCGGCGATCCGTCCACGGGCAACGCGTAGGCCCACACCCGCGAATTGAACGGCTGGTGCGCGGCGGTCGCGGCGACGACGCGGCCGTCCGCGGCCCAGCCGAGCATGCGGGTGCGCTCGTGGTTCCAGTAGGTGAGCCGGGTGGCCGGTCCACCCGCCACCGGCGCGACGTAGACCTCGGGATTCCCGTCGCGACGGCTCGTCCAGGCAACCGTCGCCCCGTCCGGCGAGAGCCTCGGACGGGACGCGGGGGAGTGGTCGGACGTGAGCCGCTCCGCCCGTCCACCGTCGGCGGCGACCAGCCATATGTCGTCGTCGGCGACGAAGGCGATTCGATCTCCGGACAGGTGCGGGAAGCGCAGGTAGGCCACGGACCGCCACCCTAGCCGGGCGGCCACGCCGCCCGGCACGGTTTTCGGATCTACCCCGACGCTTGATCAACAGGGACTTGATCAACAGGGACTTGTGGGGAGGGAGGATCAAGCCCGAGGAGTCGCCTGGGCCGAAGTCCCTCCGCGACCGTTGATCAACTCGCTTTCCTGGCGGTCATTACCTCCACCAGAGCGCGTGGATCAAGGGACGTGGTGCGGGGCCGCACTGGCCGGCGCCCGGGGCTGCAGGCGACACGGGCGACCGCGCGAGCTTGCGGTACGGGGCGGATCAGCCCGTGTAGTTGGGAGCCTCGACGGTCATCTGGATGTCGTGCGGGTGCGACTCCTTGAGGCTCGCCTGGGTGATGCGGACGAACCGGCCCTTCTCGGCGAGCTCGTCGATCGTGCGCGCGCCCACGTAGAACATCGCCTGCCGCAGCCCGCCGACGAGCTGGTGCGCCACCGCGGCGAGCGGGCCGCGGTACGCGACGCGGCCTTCGATGCCTTCGGGGATCAGCTCGTCGTCGCTGGTCACCTCGGCCTGGAAGTAGCGGTCCTTCGAGTACGAACGCGTGCCCCGCGAGCTCATCGCCCCGAGCGAACCCATACCGCGGTACGACTTGTACTGCTTGCCGTTGACGAAGATCAACTCGCCGGGCGACTCGTCGCAGCCGGCGAGCAGGGAGCCGACCATCGCCGTGTCCGCCCCCGCCACGATCGCCTTGGCGATGTCGCCGGAGTACTGCAGCCCGCCGTCGGCGATCACCGGCACCCCCGCCGGCTTGCACGCCAGCGCCGCCTCGTACACGGCGGTCACCTGCGGTGCACCCACTCCGGTCACCACGCGAGTGGTGCAGATCGAACCCGGACCGACGCCCACCTTCACCGCGTCCGCGCCCACGTCGACGAAGGCCTGCGCTCCGGCACGCGTGGCCACGTTGCCGCCGATGACCTGAACGTGCCGCGTGGCCGGGTCGGTCTTCAGCCGCCGAACCATGTCCAAGAGCAACTGGACGTGGCCATGGGCGGTGTCGGCGACGAGCACGTCGACGCCGGCCTCGATCAGCGTCGTGGCCCGCTCCCAGGCGTCACCGAAGTACCCGATCGCAGCACCGACGAGCAACCGTTTGTGATCGTCCTTGGACGCGTCCGGGAACTGTTCGGACTTGACGAAGTCCTTCACCGTGATCAGCCCGGCGAGACGACCGTCGGCGTCGACCAGCGGCAGCCGCTCGCGCTTGTGCTGACGCAGGATCGCCGCGGCGTCGTCGTGGGAGATGCCCACCGGAGCGGTGATGAGCGGCGGATGGGTCATCACCTCGTCGACCTTGGTGGTCGACCATTCGGCGACGGGGACGAAGCGCAGATCGCGGTTGGTCACGATGCCGAGCAGTCGCATGTCGTCGTCGACGACAGGCAGCCCGCTGATCCGGTACTGCCCGCACACTTCGTCGAGCTGCTCGAGCGTCGCGTCGGGGCCGATGGTCACCGGGTTCGGGATGCGCCCGGTCTGGGTGCGTTTCACCAGATCGACCTGGTACGCCTGGTCTGCGACGGACAGGTTGCGGTGCAGGATGCCGATGCCGCCCTGCCGCGCCATCGCGATCGCCATGCGCGACTCGGTGACGGTGTCCATCGCCGCGGACGCAAGCGGTACCCGGAGAGTGATCTCGCGCGTCAGCCGGGACGTGGTGTCGACATCGGACGGGACCACGTCGGTTGCACCGGGCAACAGCAGCACGTCGTCATAGGTCAGGCCCATCGCGGCGAACTTGTCCGGCAGACCCGTCACTTCCGCGCCGGAACCCGAAAGGCCACCGGGCAGGTTGTCAGGCGGCGTTCGATTGGGCACTGCGCCTCCTCGGCTCGATACTCCAGCGTAGAACGCGCCGTCGTGCGCACGGGGGACAACCCCCGGTCCCGAGGTAGGACAATTGTCAGGGTTCTCTCGGGCGAAAACCCCATAGGCAGCGCCGGTCCACGACGGCCACCCTTGATGCATGACCCAACCCAGCACCGTCACCCGCGTCGCCCCGACGGCCCCGGTTGCCGCACGAGCGATCGACTTGGTCAAGAGTTACGGCTCCGGCGACACCGAGGTCCGCGCGCTCGACCACGTCACCGTCGACATCGCCCGCGGCGAGTTCACCGCGATCATGGGGCCGTCCGGCTCCGGCAAGTCCACGCTCATGCACTGCCTGGCCGGCCTGGACAGCCTGACCGCCGGCTCCGTCTCCATCGGGGACGTCGAGCTCGCCGGGCTGTCCGACAAGAAGCTCACCGCGTTGCGCCGCGACCGGATCGGCTTCGTGTTCCAGTCGTTCAACCTCGTCCCGACGCTGTCAGCGCTCGAGAACATCACGCTGCCCATCGCGATAGCGGGGCGCTCCCCGGACAAGCAGTGGCTGGACACCGTCATCGACACGCTGGGCATCCGGGACCGGCTCAGCCATCGGCCCTCCGAATTGTCCGGCGGGCAACAGCAGCGCGTCGCAGTCGGTCGCGCGCTGGCCAGCCGACCGGAGATCATCTTCGCCGACGAGCCGACCGGCAACCTCGACTCGCGCTCCAGCGGTGAAGTGCTCAGCATGCTGCGCAACGCCGTCGACCGGCTCGGCCAGACCGTCGTCATCGTGACGCACGACCCGAACGCGGCAGCGTACGCGCACCGGGTGCTGTTCCTCTCCGACGGCCGCATCGTCGACGAGATGCGCTCCCCCACCGCCGACGCCGTCCTCGACCGGATGAAGCGGTTCGATTCATGAGCGCGATGGGAACCGTTGCGCGGCGCAATCTCGCCGCGCACAAGGTGCGGCTCGCACTGACGCTGATCTCGGTGCTGCTGGGGACTGCATTCGTCGCCGGCTCGTTCATCTTCACCGACACGCTCAAGAGCAGCTTCGACAAGATCTTCGCCACGGGCGACGCGGGCATCGACTCCCGTGTGCAGCCTCGCAACGACTTCGATCCGGGCGTCCCGATGTCGCTGGTGCCCAAGATCAAGGACGTACCCGGCGCAAGAACAGTCGCTGCGCAGATCTCGGGACCGATCGTCCTCGTCAAGGCGGACGGCACGAAGATCCAGTCCAACGGAGCGCCGAGCATGGGCGGCAACTGGTCGCGCGTCTCGGTGAACCCGCTGCCCACCTTCATCAGCGGGCACGCGCCCATGAACGCACACCAGGTCGTCATCAACAACGGCGCGGCATCGCAGCATGATCTGACGACGGGCGACCGGGTGAAGGTCGTGGTGCAGAACGCGCAGGTCATCAACGCGACGATCAGCGGCGTCTACCGCACCACCACGGACACGGGCGGCTACATCGGCGTGCTGTTCGACAAGAACGAGGCGCTCAAGCTGTTCACCGACGGCACGCACTACTCGTACGTCGACGTGGCGGCCGCACCGGGCGTCTCGGAACAGACGCTCACCGATCGCATCGACAAGGTGGTGCCGTCGTATCTCGAGGTGAAGACCGGGACGCAGGTCCGTGACGCCGAGACGAAGGACATCGCCAGCGCGCTGTCGTTCATCAACTACGTGCTATTGGGCTTCGGGATCGTCGCGCTGCTGGTCGGCACGTTCATCATCTACAACACGTTCACGATGATCGTCGCCCAACGACAGCGTGAACTCGCACTGCTGCGCGCGATCGGGGCCGACCGGAAGCAGATCCGCAGGTCGGTCGTCTTCGAAGCGACCGCGATCGGTGTTCTGGGTTCCGCATTGGGCTTGGCCGGCGGCATCGGGCTCGCCCAAGGGCTGCACGCGTTGCTCAACTCGTTCAACCTCGGCTTGCCGTCCGGCGGCCTGGTGCTGTCCGCGCGCGCCGTCCTCATCACGCTCATCCTGGGCACGATCGTGACCGTCCTCGCGGCGTTCACCCCGGCGCGGCGCGCAGCGAAGATCCCGCCGGTCGCCGCGATGCGCGAGGAGTTCGCCACGCCGTCCGCAGCTGGGCTGCGCCGACGCAGTCTCGTCGGAATCGCCTTCGGCGCGGTCGGCGTCGTTGCCACGGTCGGGGCGATCACGGTCAGTTCCGCGGGTGGTTCGGCCGCCCTTGCCGGCGCGGCTCTGGTGACCATGTGCACCGCAGCGATGCTGCTGGCACCCGTGTTCTCCCGCTGGATCGTCGTGCCGCTCGGCCGCGTGGTCGGCGCGCCGTTCGGCACCGTCGGCGAGCTGGCTCGCACCAACGCCGTCCGCAATCCGCGGCGTACGGCCGCTACAGCGTTCGCGCTGACGCTCGGCCTCGTGCTGGTCGCCGGGATCGCGGTCATCGGCTCGTCGGTGAAGGCCAGTCTGGCCAAGATCGTCGACAACACGGTCACGGCCGACTACATCGTCGCCACGCAGGGCCAGCTTCCCGTTCCGGAACCGGCGGCCGAGGCGGCGGCCGGTGTCCCCGGTGCCGCGAACGCGACGGTGTTGCATCCGCTCGGTGTGTTGATCGACGGGAAGCGACAGTACGGCACGGGTGTCGATGGCCCGCTCACGGCAGGCGTCGATGTGCCGATCATCGCGGGTAGCGCCGATCTGTCCGGTCACAACCTGTTGGTGTCGCAGAAGAAGGCCGACAACGAGGGATGGCACCTCGGCCAGACCGTGACGTTCAACGCCCCGAGTGCGCCGAACATCCAGGAACGCATCACCGGCATCTACTCGCAGGACGGCCTGCTCGGCGCGTACCTGGCTAGTGGCAGCGTGTACCGGCAGGTGACTCCCACGAACGAGCAAGCCGCCTACGCCGTGCTGGTGAATGCGGCACCCGGTACCAGCCAGGACCAACTGCGCAGCCAACTCGAACAGGCGACGAACAAGTACTACGTGGTCACCGTCGAGGACAAGGACGGGTTCAAGGGGACGATCGCGAGTCAAGTGAACGGGCTGATCGGGCTGCTGTACGGCCTGCTCGGGCTGGCCATCATCATCGCCATCCTCGGCATCGTCAACACGCTCGCCCTGTCTGTTGTCGAGCGACGCCGCGAGATCGGCATGCTCCGCGCGATCGGCATGCAGCGTGCCCAGGTACGCCGCACGGTCTACATCGAGTCGCTGCTCATCGCCGTCTTCGGCGCCGTACTCGGCCTGATCCTCGGCTTGAGTTACGGCAGCCTGTTCACCCGAGGGCTGCGCAGTGCCGGCCTGGACAAGCTGAGCGTGCCGGTCCTGCAGTCCGTGCTGTTCCTCGTCCTCGCCGCGGTCGTGGGCGTGCTCGCCGCACTCTGGCCCGGCATCCGCGCCGCCCGCACCCGCCCCCTGGCCGCCATAGCCGAGGAGTAGCCACACCGAAGGCCGATGGGCATCCGCCGCGTGCCTGGTGGCCGGGGATCGGCCGTTAGGCACGACCGCGAGCGGCCATCGGCACACAAAGTGGTGGGGATGGTGTGGCCCTCCGGAGCGTGGATGGGCCTGGCCCCCGCCCGCGAACGCGGGCGGGTGGTTGCGCAGGAGGGCCACACCATTCCCGCCCACCAACTCAAATCCGATTTGGCCCGATTAGCGGGGCGGGCCAGGTTCGAACTACGGTGGAGGCCGTGACCGAGCGTGCGAACCACGACGAGGGCCCACTCGACCCGTTCCTGAACGACCCGGACGACCCGTCTAGTCTGCTCGAGGACATCGAACCCGCCGCGCCGCTCACGTCCCAGGAGATCAGCGACGTCGAGGCCGACCTGGCCGACCTCGCCGAGTTCCGCGCCGTGCTCGCACCGATCGGCATCGAGGGCATCATCGTCGAATGCGCCGATTGCGGTGAGCAGCACTTCTTCAGCTGGGACCTCATGCTCGCCAATCTGCGCGCTCTGGTCGGCGAAGGACGCACGCACGTGCACGAGCCCGCCTACGCACCCGACCACGAGAACTACGTGAGTTGGGACTACGCCCGCGGCTACGCCGACGCGGTGCAGGCGCTCACGAAGCGCCGCTGACCTCCCGGCTTTCGCGCCGCGGTGACCTCGGCGTGAGGTCATGCAGTCGGCATCGTCACCTTTTCCCGCCTCGTTCTTTGAACCGGGTAGCGACCTGCCGCGCGGGTCGTAGGCCGGATCGGGAGGCGACATGACAGACCTTCGCCGCATCCCGGCGCCGCGGGAGGGCGACTGGGACTGGCAACTGCGCGCTGCTTGCCGCGGGCTGGACACGTCCGCGTTCTATCACCCGGAGAACGAGCGCGGCCCCTCCCGTGCACGACGCGAACGCCAGGCCAAAGCCGTGTGCGCACGGTGCGGTGTTGTCGAGCAATGTCTCGAGTGGGCGCTTGCGGCGCGTGAACCGTACGGGGTGTGGGGCGGGCTCTCGACCGAGGAGCGCGAAGCGCTGCTGCAGCGGCTGTCGATCTGACCGCGGAGACGACTCCGGCCCCGCGGTCGCCACCGCGAGGCCGGAGATCCGGAAAGGCAATACCGATCAGACAGTCAGTGGACGTGCCCGCCCGGCCCGTGCGAGTGCCCGTGCCCACCGTGGCTGTGGCCGTGGTCGTCCTCTGGCTCCGCCGGCTTCTCGACGACCGCGCTCTGCGTGGTCAGCACCAGGCCGGCCACACTTCCTGCGTTGGCAAGCGCGGCCTTGGTGACCTTCACCGGGTCGACGACGCCGGCCTCCAGTAGATCGCCGTACTCGCCGGTCTCGGCGTTCAGCCCGGAGTTGACGGGCAATGCGGCGGCCTTGCTCGTCACCACGTAGCCCTCGAGGCCGGCGTTGTCCGCGATCCAGCGCAGCGGCTCGGCGAGCGCCGCGCGAACGACTGCGACACCGGTCGCCTCGTCACCGGACCGGCCGAGATCGCCGTCCAGTGCGCTCGAGGCGTGCAGCAGGGCCGAACCGCCACCGGCGACGATGCCCTCCTCGATCGCCGCACGGGTGGCGGCGATCGCGTCCTCGATGCGGTGCTTGCGCTCCTTCAGCTCGACCTCGGTGGCCGCGCCGACCTGGATCACGCCGACGCCGCCGGCGAGCTTCGCGAGCCGCTCCTGAAGCTTCTCGCGGTCCCAGTCGGAATCGGTGTCCTCGATCTCCTTCCGCAGCTGCGCGATCCGCGCGTCGATCTCGCTCTGTGCCCCGGAGCCGTGGGTCACCGTCGTCGTGTCCTTGGTGACGACGATGCGGCCCGCGGTACCGAGAACATCGAGCCCGACCTGGTCGAGCTTGAGCCCGACCTCGGGCGCGACGACCTGCGCACCGGTGACGATCGCGAGGTCCTGCAGGAAGGCCTTGCGGCGATCACCGAAGTACGGCGCCTTGACGGCAACAGCCGTGAACGTCTTTCGGATCGCGTTCACGACGAGGGTCGACAACGCCTCACCCTCGACGTCCTCGGCGATGACGACGAGTGGCTTACCCGCTTCGATGACCTTCTCGAGCAACGGCAGCAGATCGCTGATGGCGCTGATCTTCTGCGTAGTGATGAGCAGGTAGGGATTCTCGAGAACCGTCTCCGCCGCCTCCGCGTCGGTGACGAAGTACGGGCTGATGTAGCCCTTGTCGAACTGCATGCCCTCGGTGAACTCGAGCTCGGTGGTGATGGTCTGGCTCTCCTCGACGGTGATCACACCGTCCTTGCCGACCTTTGTGAATGCCTCGCCGATCAAGGCGCCGATGCTTGCGTCCTGCGCCGAGATGGTGGCGACGTGCGCGATGGACTGCTCGGTCTCGATCGGGGTCGCCACCTCGTCGAGGGACTTGTTCACCGCTTCGATGGCTGCGTCCATGCCGCTCTTCAGCGCTATCGGGTTGGCACCGGCCGCGACGTTCTTCAGACCGCCGTTGACCATGGCCTGCGCCAGGACGGTGGCGGTCGTGGTTCCGTCGCCGGCGACGTCATTCGTCTTGGTGGCGACGGACTTGACGAGCTGCGCGCCCATGTTCTCGTACGGATCGACGAGCTCGACCTCGCGCGCGATGGTCACCCCGTCGTTGGTGATGACCGGGGCGCCGAAGGACTTGTCCAGCACCACGTTACGGCCGCGCGGACCGAGGGTCACCTTGACCGTGTTGGCCAGCTTGTCGATGCCGCGCTCGATGGCGCGGCGGGCGTCCTCGTCGAAGCTGAGGATCTTCGCCATGTGCTTCCCTCCTGTGGGGACAACTTCGTGTGCACAACCGAAACGCCCCGGTCACGCGGTGCGCGCCGGGGCGTAGCGGGTGGATCGGTTACTTCTCGATGACGGCGAGGACGTCGCGGGCGGACAGGACCAGGTAGTCCTCACCGCCGTAGCGGACCTCGGTGCCGCCGTACTTGCTGTAGAGGACGACGTCGCCGACCGACACGTCGAGCGGGACGCGGTTGCCCTTGTCGTCGATGCGGCCGGGGCCGACAGCGAGGACGGTGCCCTCCTGCGGCTTCTCCTTGGCGGTGTCCGGAATCACGATGCCCGAAGCGGTCGTGGTCTCGGCCTCGTTGGCCTGGACGACGATCCGGTCCTCGAGCGGCTTGATGCTGACCTTGGTCGCGGTCACGGTGGATCTCCCCTTCTCGGGTATGACGTTTTGCGCATTAGCGGGCCGGGCTGCCGTCGCGGGTGGTCAGCCGCTATCCCGATTGGCACTCTAGTCCGCCGAGTGCCAGCACTTCAACGCCGGGTACGTCACTGTGGCCGCCGGGGCCCGACCGAGTCAGCCGTTGCCGGTGCGACCCTTGACGACCGGGTGCACCTGGAGCGCACACAGGCTGACCGAGACCCGGAACCGGGTGGTGCGGAAGGTGTTCGGCGGTGTGACGGCGGTCTTGGCCGAGAAATGGCACGATCTGCCGTGGACGGTGAAGTTGCGCCACTCCACCGTGGCCGAGCTCACGCGGAACGAGTGCAGCAGGATCGTGCGCACGGCGTGCGCGCCGCCGGCGAAGCCGTTGAGCGTGCGCTTGGCGTGCTTGAGCACGCGTCCACCGCGGCCCAGGGCATCCACGCCCGGGTACCCGCGCATCTTGCACGTCGACTGGCTGATGTTGCGGAACCGCAGCACCATGCTGCCGTGCCCGGTCGCGCCCTGCGTACGGGTGTGGGTGACCTTGATCAGCGCGCCCTTGCACGTGGGAACGCCGGTGGCTGCGGACGCGGCCTGCGCGGGCGAGACGACCGCCGTGAGTCCGGCCACCAGGACGACGCCGACGACGATACTGAGAACGAGTCTGCGCATGACGATCTCCAATCGTGCGGCGCGAGTCGCCGCGCACCGCGAAGTGTGCCTGGCGGAGCAGTCCCGGTAAAGAGGATCTCCGGCCCGCATGGTCAGGACGAGAAGCTCACGCCCTGCCACGTGTAGCCGGAGTCGGTCGTCGTCCACATGACGCGGCCGCCGTCGGTGAACCACCGGCCGACCTCGGCATTCTCGAACTCAGGTGCGCCGAGATCCGAATTCGGGGCGTACCGCAGCACCGCATGCCAGGTCTGCCCACCGTCCGCGCTGCGATAGAGCCGGTCCGCAACCACGAACAGGGTTCTGGCGTCGGCGGCACCGAGTTCGACGAGGGGATACCGCCCCGCGCCCGGCGGGAGGGTCGCGCGCCGGCCACCGGAGACGATGCCCCATCGTCCGTGCACGCTGCGGCAGAGCACGTGCAGGGTCGCGCCGTCCGCGCCTACCGCGATGGACGTCGCGGAGTAACCGGAGCCGAGCTTGGTGCACACGTCGCCACGTGATTGCCACACGATGCCGTTGTCGTCGGAGGAGTAGAGCGCCGATACCGGCCGGCCCGGCGTCGAGGCCGCGGTGTCACGCACGAGCAGGAACGCATGCCCGTGGGTGCGCTCGAGCTCGACGCTCCGGGCCTTGATCGGGGCCACCTTGCTCGGGGTCCATTTGCTGCTGCCGACCGGCGCGGTCTCGACGACGTCGGCGCACAGGCCGGAGCAGGACGCCACCCGCTGCTCGACGCGGATGACGTCGCCATCCAGCGTCTCGAGCGCGAGCGCCCCACCGGGTTGCCGGACCCAGTCCGTCCCGTTGGTCGTCATGTCGAGCCGGGAGGTACTGAACGCATAACCCGTCTCCGGGTTGGCGAACCGGAGCTGAGTCGGATTCCCGGGCGGGTTCGGCACGCTGCGCCACGTCTTGCCGCTGTCGTCGGTGTGCGCCATCGCCGGGCACGGCTGCACCGAGCCCTTCAGGCAGTCGGCGCTGCCGAGCAACCAAGCCTGGTCCGTCCCGTAGAACGTCGCATCGGTGGCCCGGAAGTGGTTGAGCGCCAATCCGCTCGACGTCTTGTCCCACTGGACGATGCCCGGAGCGGGCGGTTGGGAACGTCGGAGCCGGGGCGTCGGACCCGGAACGGTCGGCTCGCTCGTCGTGGGCGCGGTGCTGATCGGTGTGTCCGGAGGGCTGATCGTCGATCCGATCGACGGATGCGCGGGGCCCGCTGTGTTGCTGGTGTGGCTGACGCCGAGGACGGTCGCGATCACGGCGACGACAGCAGCCGCGGCGAGCAGCGGCATCGTCCAGGTGCCCCAGCCGCGACGGGAACGGGTGGCGCTGGGTGATCCGGCAACCTCCGCGAGCACCCGGTCAGGAACCTGGTCTCCCGCCGGTGCGCCCGCGGCGCGCTCCTGAAGCGTGGCACGCAGTTGCCGCTCCAGCTCGTCGTTGCCGTTCATGCCGGATTCCTTCCGAATTGCGGGCTCTCGCGCAATGCGGAGAGTCCGCGGCTGATCAGGCTGCGCACGGTGCCGATGCGGCAACCCAGCGCCGACCCGATCTCGTCGTCGGGCAGATCGTGGAAATAGCGCAGGACGAGCGCCGCGCGCTGCCGTTGCGGCAGCGTGCGGAGCAGACTCCACAACTGGTCACGATCGTCGAACCGGCCGGGATGGTCGGCGTCGTCCGGGAGGTCGGGGAGGAAGTCCACAGCCGTCTCGCGGCGGGACGCCCGGCGGGTGTGGTTGACGAAGCCGTTCGCCAGGCTCCGGCGTACGTACGCGAGCGGCACCTCGGCCGATTGCACGAGCTGCCACTTCGGATACAGCCGCACGAGGGTGTCCTGAACCAGTTCCTCGGCCGCGAGAACGTTCCCTGTCAGCAAGTAGGCAGTGCGCATGAGCGCGGGCGTGTGCTCGTGCACGAATCGGCTGAAGTCCCGGTCCGTGTCGACCTCAAGCGCCATCAGGCCTCCCACGCCCTAGTAGACAGCGTGAGAGGCCGGGCGGTTGCACTCGAATGGTGAGCGGCCTTGGCGCCGTAATCCGGACGGTTACCGGATCGCCGGTTCGCCGGCTCTCCAGCACGAGTCGTATCCAGCGCAACTCGTCAGTTGGTTGACCTCGTCCCTGAGCCGGAGCCGCGTGAAGTAATCGAGTGACCCGTAGATGTTGTGCAGCTCCTGCGGATCGTCGGCCCGGTCGTAATACTCCTGCGTGTCCGCGGCAGCGTAGTGCTGGTAACGAACGTACGTGTAGTCCTGCGCCCGGATCGCCGTGTAACTCGGCGGATTCCCGGCCGGGATCCCCTGTTCGTCCGGGTCGCTGTCGTTGTGCTTCGGCCAGGTGTGCTCGACGACTGCGAGCGTGCGCCACGGGACGTTCTTGCCGTGTAGCAGCGGCTCGAAACTGTGCCCGTCCACGTCTGCTTTGGGGAAGTGCGCCCCAGCCAAGCGAGCGAATGTAGGCGCGAAGTCGATGTTCTGCACCAGATCGTTGTTCACCGACCCACGCGCGACGCTGGGCCCGGCGACGATGAGCGGGACGTTCACGTCTGTGTCGAACGCAAGCAGCTTGCCTGGCGTCAGGGCGTAGTCACCGATGTGGAAGCCGTTGTCCGAGGAGAACACGAACATCGTGTTGTTGAGTTCACCCCATCGCGCGAGCGTGTTCTCGAGGTGACCCACCATTCGATCGACTCCCTGGACGGCCAGAACCCGCGATCGGAACGACTTGTTGCATCGCGCGATCTGGTCGGCGGTAAGCCCGTGCCGTGTCTGCAACCACGGCGGTGCGTTCATGGGCACGTTGTTCCACTTCAGGCTGTGCGGTGCCCTCAGATCGGGGAACCGGTCCTCGTCCTGCGGGGCGGGCGTGGCTGGGAAGTGCGGCGCGAACGTGCTGACCTCGAGCAGGAACTTGCGGTGGTTCAGAACCGACGAGGTGATGAAGTGCTGGCCGAAATGGTCCAGCACCGTCGTCATGTAGGCGCGGGGCTTGCCGCCGAACCTGCGGATCTTGCCGTCGAGCGACATCGCGTAGTGATAACCGCTGTAGCCGCGGCCGTTGACGGCACCCCAGCGGTCCCAGCCGGGCGGGTTCTTCGGCTCCAGCCGCGGAGAGTATTCGTTGAAATACTTGCCGAAGAACGCGGTGCGATAGCCGGCCCGGCGCACCCTGACTGCGAACGACTTGGCAGCGTCGCCGTGTGCCTGGTAGGCGGCGTAGCCGCCGTTCGGCGCGGTGTTCGTCCGCACTCCGGTGTTGTGCGGGAGTTCGCCGGTGAATATGGACGCGCGGGACGGACAGCACAGCGAGTTGCTGACCGTGTAGTTGGTGAACGTCATGCCGCGGCGCTGCAACGCGCGGACGTGCGGCATGTAGCGAATCAGGTTCTGCGAGAGGTCATCGGTGAGGACGAACACGATGTTCGGTCGGTCGTCACTGACCTTCTTGACCCACGCCGGCCCGGTCAGGCCTCGGTCGTGTACCGCTTCGAGCAGTGGGCTGCGATCGTGCGAATGCGCATAGACATCGGTGCTACCGGTCTTCGCTCCGGCTGGGAGGACGCCCGCGCCCAACAGGGCCACTGTTACTGCCACGATGGCTAGCGAGCCGGTTCGAGCGCGCCGACTACCAGGCAAATGCATGGGTGAGGTGTCTCCTTGAGGACGGGAAACGCTCCTACCGGACCATTGGATCATGCCCGCACAGCATGATCACTTAGGTGATACCAACGGGTTGCTGTTCTCAGGCACCGATAAGCAGACTAATTGCCGCGCCGGCCGATCAGCCGAGCGGGTGATAGTGGCCCGTCGTTTCGTCGATGCGCCAGACCTTCCGACCACGAGCCGGTTCGGGTACACCCCTGCGCTGCAGGTTGCGCCAGATCGGTCGATGCCACGCAGTCATCGGTATCGAGTGGACGGTCTGCACGTAGCGCGGGCGTAGCCGCCGCGGCAGGCGCTCCATCGCTGCATCGATGTCCGACGCGTCCAGTGACGTCCGCGGTCGCAGGGTTACCGCGCCGACCACTGCGTCGTATCCGCCGTCCGGTACGCCGTAGACGACGATCAGATCGACAGCGGCAATGAGTCCAAGACAGAAGCGGGCACCGGCAGGCAGCACCGGCCCGTCGGCGGTGTCGACGATTTCGCTGACTGGCCCGGCGAGCCAGTGATCGCCCTGCTGATCGCGCAGGAACAGGTCATCCGTCGAGCGCCACGCATCGCCGGCCGTGAACACGTCCCGCAGCAGGTCACCGACCGGTTCCTCACCCGGCGGGACGCGCGTGAGCAGCAGCCCGATCTCGTCGGCGAGTGCCTCCCGGGCCATACCGTCCGAAGCCGACCGCAGCGTCCGCGCATCCATGTCGAACGCCGCCACGCGTACCTCCGGCGCGCCGGGTACCGGCCGGCCCATCGATCCGGGCTTCTGCCCGGTCACGTTCGCGAGGATCGCCTCCCCGCCCGCCGACGCATAGAACTCGAGCACGCGCGTGCCGGGGAACCGTTCGGTCACCCGGCCCCACAGGTTGCGGGGCATGCCCGAGCCGATGAACATCCGGATCGGGTTGTGCTGCTCGTTCGGATTCGGTGGTGCGTAGGTGATGCCGCGCAGCGACGTCCACGTGTAGCTGACGTGGGTCGCTCCGTACCGGCGCACCTCGTCCCAGAAGGTGTGCGTGTCTTCGGCCGTGGACATCGCGAACCGCGCGCCGCCGGCAACCGCACCACCTATCGACATCAGCAGGGCGGACGAGTGGTGCAGCGGGGTGACGCTGTACACGGTGTCCTCGGGACGCAACGCCGCCGCTGTGGCGGTACCGAGCGCTGACAACGCCCACCGCTTGTTGGTTATCTCGACCGCGCGGGTGCCTGCACCCTCCCCCGTGAACACGATGAAACCCACGTCGCCGGAGCAGTGCGGGTTGGTGACGAACCCCGACGGGACCAGGGCGGAATCGGGATCGATGCGCTCCATGTCGATCACGCCGTCCGGCAGGGTCCGCGGATCGGCGCCACCGCCGAGCACCGCGCACCGCGCGTCGGTGAGCTCTCGTGAGGCCTCGATGTGCTCCGGATCGACGATCACGGTGTCGATGGCACCGAGCCGGGCCTCTCGCCCGATGTCCGCGCCGGGTCGGAGCAGTACCGATGTCGCACCCAGTCGGCTCAACGCAGCGATCGTGGTGAACCCGCTCGGCCGGGTGCTCATGAGTACCCCGACCCGTTGGCCGGGCAGCACACCGATCTCGAGCAGACCGCGGACCACGCTGTCGACGCGATGTTTCACGGCGTCGTACCGGTGCGCGCGATCACCGAAGAGGAAACAGATGCCCTCCGGGGCGCGCTGGGCCTGTTCGTCCAGCATCAGGCCCAGACTGATCCGGGTGTTGGGGTCGAGCTGTTCGAGGCGTTGGAGACGCGGCAGCTGAGCGGGTGCCGCGCTGACGATGCCGCGTACGACATCTGCAGCACGGCGCGTGCCGTCGACGAACAGACGACCGGCACCGACGCCGACCTCCACAGCGGCCGAGATCGGATTCGGCTTTCCCCGAGCCGGGCGGGTGGGGCTCGACGCCACGTCCTGTGCGGGGACGATCGTGTCCGGCAACGGACTCGCACCCATCCGCCAGCGTCCCCATGCGGCGACTCCCGGCCAGGTGTGTTCCATGGCTGTCGATCCCACGACCAGCGCGAAGTGCCCCGCACGCAACGTCAACTCGTGCACGTCGGCGTTCGGCGCCGCGCGCCGGATCGCGCGTACCGAGTCCGGGTGACCGATCGTGTCGATGGATCCGACGACGGTGAGGATCGGCAGGTCGATGTCGGCGAGCGTGACGAGGCGGTCGTCGATGACGAAGCCGCCCTCGAGGATGCGATTGTGCTGGAAGTACATCTCGAGGAAGTTCGCGACGGCCGGACCTGACCAGGCCGTCCAGCCGTCCACCTCGAGGAACTGACGTTGCCGTTCGCGGGGCAACAGGGCGTCCCGGTCGTGCAGGGCAAGGAGAAACCGCGTCCGGTTGCGCACCGACTTTGCGGGCGTCAAGAGCTTGAACCCGAGCCGGCTGAACCAGCCGGGCACCGCGATGCGGCGGAGCAGCCCGCTGTCGATGATCGCGCCTGCCAGTCGTGATGCCGCCTCCGGACTCAGCGGGATCGGCAGTGGTGCGGACGCGTCCACCGGTGCGCCGAACGTCACCAGCGAGTCGATCCCCTTGCCATGCCGTAGTGCCGCAGCCTGGTAGACGAACATGCCGCCCTGCGAGTACCCGGAGAGGATGACGTCGCGATCGGTCGCATCGTGCACGGTGTCCACCGCGTCGCTGACCGCGAGCACGTGATCGGCGAGATCGCGCTCCAGACCGCCGGGGTCCTGGTCGGGGTGACCGAAGTCGACGACCCAGACGTCGAGTCCCTGCTTGTGCAACTCGGTGACGGCGGACGCGCTCGGCGAGACGTCCCACACCTCGGCGGTGAGCATCAGCGGCGGAACGAGGACGATCGGCAATGCGTCCGGCACCGGATCGTCATCGAAATAGTGCCGCAGGCGATAGGTGCGACTCTGCCCAACGACGACGTACGGAGCGGGCTCCTCCCCGGTGTCGAGGCCGCCGAAGCGCACGACTTCGCCGACGTTTCGCGCCGTTGCCCGGACCCGCTTCGCGAGCCGCAGTCCGGGCAGCCCGCCGGTGCGTTCGTCGCTCACAACGTCGAGCCTGCTGACATCAGCCGATCGACGCAACCGCGTCTATCCGCCGAGGGCGGATCGCCACACCCATCCGCCGAAGGCGGATCGGACCGAAGCCGCTCGTCGCCACGCTCCTCGGGCTTGATCCTCCCCCGGTGGTCACCTGGGTGAGAGGCGCCCTCCCTCTCTGATCAACACGCTTTCCTGGGGGTAATCACCGCCACCAGAGCGTGTTGATCGAGGGACCAAATGCGCCAGAACTCGACGTTGATCACGCTCGAAGGACTGAGTGGGTTATCCGGGGTGGGTGGGCACCGAGGAAGAAGATGCCGGGGAGTCCAGCCGTCTGGAAGCCGTCGTTGGGATTGTGCTGGAGTGTCGACCACCTGATCGACATCGTCCCGGTGCGGTCGTTGCTGACGTAGAACACCGCGCCGCCGCCCTCGTTGGCATGGTTGTCCTGCAGCAGCGTGCCGCCGATGCTCAGCGTGTAGGTGTCGCCGTCGTTGTAGATGGCGGCGCCACTGCCACCGCCCCGCGTGCCGTGACGCGCGGGGTTGGCACCGTGACCGACCGCCCGGTTGCTCCGAAAGCGACTGTTGAGCACGGTCCACGACACGCCGATGCTGCTCAGAGCTCCCCCGTTGCTGCACACGTTGTGCACGAACCGGCTCCCGACGACGTACACGGGCCGCGTCCGGAACTGCGACAGGACGCGAACGGCGCCACCGCCGATGTCGGGCCCGTGCCGCTCGCATCGGTTACCGGCGAAGGTGGCGTCGACGATCTTGACGCGCCACCCCGCGCGAAGATCGCTCCGCCACCACCACCGTCGTAGTCCTGCCCGGTCGAATTCCCGTTGACGAATCGAATGTGCTGGACGACGAGATGCGGCGTGGCCTGGTTCTGGCAGTGCGACGTCGTCCAGACCTGCTTCGGATCGCAGGTGTCCATGTAAAGGATCCGCCGCTGACCCGCGCCGCTGAGCGTCACCCGGCCGCCGCCGTCGATGACGACACGCTTGTGCGTGTTGACGAGCTTGGCGGTCCGCCTCATCACGATCGTGATGGGCCGCGGTCCGCAGCGGAACCGGATGATCCCACCTTTGCGTACCGCTGCGACCACCGCCTTCGACGTACAACTGCGCGGGGTTCCGCGGCCGACCCAACGGGTCGGACGCGCAGCGTTGGCCGCGCGGGCCACGCGTGGCACCGCCACATGCGCGACTCCCGGCGGTCGGCCTTCCGCGGTGGCAGACCACACCGGGACGGAAAGTGTCATGAGCAGAAGGAGCGAGGCGAGGCATCGTCCGAGCACGCGCCGACGATCTCACGATGCCCGCCTTAGGGAACAATGGTCGGCGTGCTCCCGACCGCGGCCTGGGCCGTGCTTGCCGGCCTGCTCGGCCTCGCGATCGGGTCGTTCCTCAACGTCGTGATCTACCGCGTGCCGGAAGGCATCTCCGTGGTCAGCCCGCCGTCGCGCTGTCCCAACTGCGGCCGCGAGATCAGAAACCGGCACAACATCCCCGTCGTCGGCTGGCTGGTCCTGCGCGGCAAGTGCGCGGACTGCGGTGCGCCGATCAGCCCGAGATACCCGCTCGTCGAGGCGGCCACCGGAATTCTCTTCGCAGCTCTCACCGCGCTGCTCATCCCGGCCGGACTCGGCTGGGCGGTACCCGCCTATCTCGTGATCGCGGCGGCGGTCGTCACCCTGGGGATGATCGCGGTGGACCGCCACCCGGCGCCGAGAGCGATCGCCGTGCCGTGCTACGTCGCGGTCGCGGTGCTGCTCCTCGTTGCATCCGTCGCCCGGCACGACTGGTGGGCGCTCGGCTGGGCCGCACTGGACGCCGCGGTGCTGGGCGGCTGCGTGGCGTGGGCCGCGCACGCTGCGCGCGCATCGGTCAATCTGGCCGCGGTGGCCGGCCTGGTGGGTGCGGGGCTCGGCTATCTGCCGTGGTGAGCACACTTCGCCGGAAGCACCGGCGATTACTCATGATCGGGGGGTGGCGCAGACCGACGGTGCGGCGGATGCTGGGGAGCGGTGCCGGCAGCGGAGGAGGACGCCTCATGACCCTCGACATGGCGACCGGAACGCAGCAGGGTTCGCAGCGGGAACCCCACCGGGAAACACCACGGGGGATGCAGCACCCGACCGGGTCGAGCGGCTGGCGTGAGCGCAGACGCCGGCGCAAGGAACTGGCCGAGCGCGACCGGCGCAGTGCCTACCTGGCCGAGCTGTGGCGCATCGCCGACCTGCTCGGTGACGCCCACGAAACGATCGAGAACGGGTGGGTGCAGGGCGGCTGGCTCGCCTACCGTGACGCCAAAGGCCGGGAGCACATCGTCGACTCGGTGGGCATGCACCGCATCGCCGGGTACGAAATCACCGGCGCGTGCCTGGTGGGCGCCATCGTGCACGCCGGCGGAGGCCCCGGCAGCGCACGGACACAGGTCGTGCAACGTGGTCTCGACCTGACGTGGCACACGCTGTTCCGCGGCGCGCACGAGCCGGTCGGCTGGTGTCCGTCCCCGGCGCTGCGGATCGCGCGCGTCGGCGACCTCACACGGTGGAACGACGACCCGCATCGCAGCGCCGACGAGGTGGCCGCGCTGCTCGACCGCGCACGGAGCTGCGGGCTCGCGCTCGCAACCCATGCTCGGGCCGCAGAGCAGTCAGCGGCGGGCAGCAGCTGACGCCTCACACCAGGACGTCGGTGATCGGCAGAGCGGAATCCGCCGGCAGGTCGAGTGCCGACGGCCGGGCGCCCTCGCTGACGAGTTGCGCGCCGAGCGCTGCGACCATCGCGCCGTTGTCGGTGCACAGTGCGGGTCGGGGAACCCGCAACCGGAGTCCGGCGGCGGAACACCGCTGTTCGGCCACCGCCCGTAGCCGCGAGTTCGCCGCCACCCCGCCACCGATCAGCACGTGACCGACGCCCTGATCGGTGGCGGCACGGACTACCTTCGCGGTGAGTACGTCGACGACCGCCTCCTGGAACGACGCGGCGACGTCTGCGACCGGCACCGGGTCACCGTCACGGCGGCGGGCTTCGACCCAGCGCGCCACTGCGGTCTTCAATCCGGAGAAGGAGAACGCATACCCCTCATCGCGCATGCCGCGCGGGAAGGCGATCGCCTTCGCATCGCCCTCGCGAGCGATGCGATCGATCGGCGGTCCACCCGGGAACGGCAGGCCGAGCAGCCGGGCAACCTTGTCGTACGCCTCTCCGGCAGCATCGTCTACGGTGGCGCCGAGCTCGGCCACGTACTCGCCCCCTATGCGCGGCACCAGCAGCAGCGAGGAGTGGCCGCCGGACACGAGCAGCGCGATGCACGGCTCGTCGAGTGGCCCGTGTTCGAGCAGATCCACCGCGACGTGCGCCGACATGTGGTTCACGCCGTACAGCGGTTTGCCGAGCGCGAGCGCGTATGCCTTCGCCGCGGCGACACCGACGAGCAACGCGCCGGAAAGGCCGGGCCCGGCCGTGACGGCCACCGCGTCGATGTCGCCGGCGGCGACGCCCGCGGATTCGAGCGCCCGATCGATCGTCGGCACCATCGCCTCGAGGTGAGCGCGGCTCGCCACCTCCGGAACCACACCACCGAAGCGCGCGTGCTCGTCGACGCTGCTGGCAATGGCGTCGGCGAGCAGCGTGGTGCCACGCACGATGCCCACGCCCGTTTCGTCGCACGACGTCTCGATGCCGAGGACGAGTGGTTCGTCAGAGGTCACGGCGCATCACCAGCGAGTCCATGCGGCCGCCGTCGTAGTAACCCCGCCGCCGGCCGAGCTCGGCGAATCCTTCGTCCCGGTAGAGCGCTATCGCGGCCTCGTTGTCGACGCGCACGTCCAGGAAGATCTCGGTGGCGCCGCGGCGCGCGGCTTCGGCGTACAGCGCGGCAAGCATCCGCCGGGCCAGCCCGCGGCGTCGGGCCGACGGCACGACGCCGACCGTCAGCACGTCGGCCGTTCCCGCAACGACGAGCACCCCGGCCCAGCCGAGCAGCGCACCGTCGGGACCCTCGACGGCGACGTAGTACCTGTTCCGCGCGTCGGAGATCTCGCCGCGATAGCTGCGCTCCGACCACGCCTCGGTACCGAACATGTCGCGTTCGTAAGGCATCAACGCATCGATGTGTGCCGACGTCATCGGCACGATCGTGATGTCGTAGGCGCTCATTGCGAGACCGCCTTCGGCGGGCCGGGTTCGACCGCGTCCGGGCGGCGGAGGTACAGCGGGGTAAGTGGGTCGGACGGCGCGCCCGCACGCACCTTGTCCGCTGCGTGCCGGACCAGCGCGGTCGGGTCCGGGAAGTCGTGGCCGGCAAGCGGCGTGCCGAACACGTCGGGGTAAAGCCGAGCTCCGGCGCCGGCGAACACCGTGGCGCCGTCGCTAGGAACTTCGGCGGGGCGGTTCACCTCGGGCCCGGCGATCCGCTCGCCGTCCATGTACCGCGCCCAGTAGACCTCCTTGCGCCGCGCGTCCGCCGCGACCAGCACGGCACCGGTCGCCGGGGCGATGCCGTCCAGCGAACAGACTCCGTAGGCAGGAATGTTCAGGGTCCGGCTCATCACCGCGGCGGTCACCAGCCCGACACGAAGACCGGTGTACGGGCCGGGCCCGGTACCCGCGACGATCGCGCCGAGTTGGTCGGGGACGACCATCGCCGTCGCTAGAGCGGTCTCGATCATCGGCGCGAGTAGCTCGCCGTGCCCGCGCGCGTTCACCGTGCAGTGCCGGGCGCGCTCGGTCACCTCCGCGGCACCAACCTCGACCACCGCCGCCGTGACGGCCGCCGACGAGGTGTCGATGGCGAGGACCAACATGATGCCTCAGGGTACGGGCGCCTCGGTCAGACCAGACGGGCCAGTCGGGCGGCCCAGTCCCCGCCGTGCGGCACCAGCGTTGCGGTGCGCGTCTCGTCCTGGTCGGCGCGGTCCAGTCGTATCTCGAGATGGGCGTCGGTCAACTGCTCCACCTTGCCGCTCCCCCACTCGACCACGGTCACCGCGTCGCCGACCGACACGTCGAGGTCCAGGTCGTCCACCTCCGCAAGGGATCGGAGCCGGTACGCGTCGACGTGCACCAACGGCAGCGTCGCCCCGGGCAGCGGGCGGTGCACGCGGGCGATGACGAACGTCGGCGAGACGACGGTCCCTTGCACGCCGAGGCCGGCGCCGATGCCCTGCACCATGACGGTCTTGCCCGCACCGAGCGGGCCGTCGAGTACGACGAGATCTCCCGCGCGCAGTACACCGGCGAGCCGGCCGCCCAGTGCGCGCGTGTCCGCGGCCGTCGGAAGAGCGATTCGCACGGCGCTAGCCACGCTCCACGGCGTCCTCGACGAGGCGCAGCAGTGGGGACGACACGATTTCCGGCCGTTCCATCAGCACCTGGTGGCCTGTCTCCGGGACCAGTACGAGCGTCGCCTTGGGCAGCAGATCCGCCATCGCGCGGCTGTGCGAAGGCGGGGTGATCAGGTCGTCCTCCCCACAGATGATCACCACCGGCAGATCGACGAGGACGTCGAGCGCAGCGAGCTTGTCGTGCGACGTCAGGGTCGGGAAGAAGTCCGCGATCACGTCGACCGGGGTGTTGCCGATCATCTGCGTCATGAACTCGACCAGCGCCGGGTCGGCGTGCGGACCGAAAGCGAGACGCTTCGTGAACAACCACGCCGCATCGGTCACCCGTGCACGTCCCCGCTCGATCAACCTGCTCTGCCGCCGCACGCCCTGAAGCGCGAGTCGGATCGCGGGGTCGCCGATGCGCGACAGTCCCGCCGGAATGCCCAGCGTCAGGTACGCGAGCTTGCCGGTGGACGTCGAGATCAACGCCACCCCGTCGACTCGTTCGGCGAACAGCTCGGGGTGCGCGTCTGCCAACGCGAGAACGGTCATCCCGCCCATGGAATGACCGATCAGCACGAGTCGTCCGGTCGGCGCTCGTGCGTCGAGGACCGCGCGCAGATCCGCCCCGAGATGATCGATCGTCGCGTTCTCCAGGCTGCTGCGCGACGAACGACCGTGGCTACGCAGATCGAACGAGATGATGCGGATCGAGCCACCGAGCCGCGCGAGCAGTGCCCGCCGCTGGAACAGCAGATCGTGATGGTTCTGACAGAACCCGTGCAGCAGGACAACGGTCAGCGGCGCATCCAGCGGACCGTCCTCCTCGAAGTAGAGCCGAACGCCGTCGTCGGCCCGTACGTATCCGGCGCGGTCGGGCTCCGGCGGCACGAAGCGGGCGATCTGCCGGATAGCGGGTCCGCGCTGGCTGCGGATGCGACGATCGGCGATGACCGCGGCGCCGACTGTCGCTGCCGCAGCAACGGCTGCGGCGACGATGCCGCCTTTCACGAAGACTGCCCGACGTAGGTGCGCGGCACGCGGGTGCCGATCCGGGACACGATCTCGTAGTGGATCGTCCCGGTCGCGTCAGCCCAGTCCTGGGCGAGCGGCTCGCCATCACGTCCTGATCCGAAGAGCACGGCTTCGTCACGTTCGGTCACCGGAAGATCCCCGACGTCGACGACGAATTGATCCATGCACACCCGGCCGCTGACCGTGAACCGGTGGCCGTTCACAGCGACCGGGGCGACGTTGGTCGCGTTTCGCGGGATGCCGTCCGCGTATCCCAGTGGAACGAGCGCCAGCGTCGTGTCGCGCTCCGTCGTGTAGGCGTGACCGTACGAAACTCCTTCTCCACCGTGCACCCGTTTGACGCTCGCCAGACAGGCGCGAAGCGTCATCGCAGGGACCAGACCGAAGTCACCTTCGGACGGCACAGGCGACAGGCCGTACACCGCGACGCCGGGACGAACGATATCGAAGTGCGCCTCGGGCAGGGTGAGCGTTGCCGCGGAGTTCGCGAGGTGCCGGACGCGCGGCCGCACGCCGCGCTCGTCGGCGAGCTCGACCGCGTCCCGGAAGTTGCGCAGCTGCCGGCCGATCGTCGGATGGCCCGGTTCGTCGGCGACCGCAAAGTGGCTCCACATACCGACCGGTACGACCACATCGGTGCGTGCGGTCGCGTCGACGAGGGCGGGCCAGTCGTCGCGGTAGCAACCGTTGCGCGAGAGCCCGGTGTCGATCTTCAGGTGGATCTTGGCAATCCGATCCAGCTCGCGTGCCGCCTTGGCCACGAGATCCAGCTGCCACGCGTTGCTCACCGACAGATCGACGTCGGCCGTCAGCGCCGCCCGAACTGCCTCGTACTCGACGTTCGTCCACAGCCAGGCCAGGGTCGGAGCGTTGATGCCGGCAGCGCGCAGCACGAGCGCCTCGTCGATCGTCGCCGTGCCCAGCCAGGTGGCGCCGCCGGCCAACGCGGCGCGCGCCGACGCAAGGATGCCATGCCCGTACCCGTCCGCCTTGACCACCGCCATGACGTCCGCCGACGTACCGGCGCACAACCGCTCGACGTTGGCGCGGATCGCACCCACGTCGATGATCGCCTCGGCCCGCAGCACCGCTCCAGTCTGTCAGCCGGGCCCGCCGTCTCGGCCACGGTGTCAGCGTGGCGCGCAACCCGTAGGGTCAGGCGGCGTGCCGCGCATGCTCCGCGACGGGAACGCACGGGTCACCCAGATCGAGCTGTTCTACGACCTGGTGTACGTCTTCGCGGTCACCCAGTTGGCCCACTTGCTCTACGAGCACCGCACGCTGGACGGCGCCGTGCAGACGCTCGTCCTGCTCGTCATGGTGTGGCAGGTCTGGGTCTACACGACCTGGATGACGAACTACCTCGACCCGAATCGCGCCGGGACGCGGCTGGCCCTGATCGTGCTGATGCTCGCCAGCCTCGCCATGTCGGCCGCGCTGCCGTTCGCGTTCGAGAACCGCGGTGTGTTGGTCGCGGTGCTCTACGTCGCCATGCAGGTGGGCCGCAGCGGCTACGTCATCTGGGCGTTGCGCGGCGAACCGCTCCAGCAGACGTTCTGGCGTGCATGTGCGTGGAGCTGTGTCGCCGCCGTGCCGATGCTGTTCGGGTCGGTCGCTCCGGATCATGTACGGGAAGGTCTCTGGGCGCTGGCCGTACTCATCGAGACGGTGGGCGCCGCCCTGGGCTTCGCGACACCCGGCCTCGGCCGATCGCGCACCACCGACTGGACCATCGACGGCGGGCACTTCGCCGAGCGCTGCCAGGCATTCGTCCTGATCGCGTTGGGCGAGTCCATCGTGGTCACTGGCGTGACCCTTACCGGCCTGCTCGGCTCACATTCCGATTTCGAGCGTTATGCCGCATTCGCCGTCGCGTTCGTCGGCAGCGTCGCCTTGTGGTGGGTCTACTTCGATGCGGCGGCCGAGGACAGCTCACAGGTCATAGCGAGTTCCAGCGACCCCGGAAGGCTCGGCCGGAACGCATTCCACTGGGTGCATCCCGCCGTCGTCGGCGGCATCATCGTCGCCGCCGCTGCCGACGAGGTCCTCCTGCACGACCCCAATCATCGCCCTGATGCCGCCGAGGCGTGGCTGCTCCTCGGTGGCGTCGCGTTGTTCCTCGCCGGCCACGCGGTCTTCAAAGCGGTGGTGTGGCGCGTGGCGTCCTGGCCGCGGATCGCGGCAGTCGTCGTCCTGCTGGCGCTCGTGCCGCTCGCGCCGCACATCCCGGCGATGGCTACCGGGATCGTCGACGTGCTGATCGTTATTGCGGTGGCGATTGCCGATCGGCACGTCCCGCACGCCGGGTCGCCGGGTGTAACCAGCCCACGAACGACGAGACGTTGATGTGCGGGGCCGGTTCGGGCGGGGCCGACTCCACCGTCCGCTCGGGCTCGGCCGGGGGCGGCGGCGCGGTGGCCGGATAGTCGTGCCGGAATTCGGGGTGGTCGTGCCAGCAGTGATCGTCCAATTCCGTCTTGTAGTCGAAACGCAACTCACACTTGGGGCACTGATGAATCGTCATCTCACTCCCGTCCGCACCACGATTCCCTGACTCTCACGGTAGGACGAATCTCCGGCGGGAGCGATGACTCTATGCGTTTGCTTTGCCAGCGAGTTCTTCGCATAGTTCGTCCGGCAAATTCCGTTGTGCGAGCAATTCCACCGCGCGCAAATCCGGGTTCGGTCGTAGGGTGCTCGCTATGTGGCGGCACCGGTTCGGCTCCGGCAGGCGGGCGGACGCGTTGCTCACCGAGGCCGCGCTGACCGAGCAGGACGTGTATGCGGCCACGGCGCACGCCACCAGCGAACAACAGAAGACGATCATGGAGCTGATGCTCCAGCACAAGGCGGGCACGCTGAGTTCCGCCGATCTTCGACAGCAGATCTACGCGCTCATGCAGCCGGAGCCCGGCGAGACGTAACCCGCCGCCTCATCTGGAGTCCGGAGCCCGAATTCGGGCACCCGATCTGGGCGCGCGCCTCCAGATCAGACGTCGGCGAAGGCGGGACCGTCCACTGCCGGGACGGCGCCGGCGGCGGACGCGCGGCGCGCGAACTCCACAAGCCCCGCGACCTGCCGCGGCCCGAGCGAAAAGTCCAGCGTGCGGAAGTAGTCGGCCAGCGTCGGCCCGTCGAACACCTCCCAGCGTGCGGCCTGCTCGGCCACCTCTCCGACATGGGCGAGCGCTTCGTCCCGACTGCGGACGAATGCACTGTGCACGTCCTTCACCAGACCGGGGTTCGCATCGGCGTATTCGCGGCGCGCCGCCCACACGGCGAAGACCATCGGCAGCCCGGTCCAGTCCCGCCACACCGCGCCGAGATCGTGCACGACCAACCCCGGTGCGGCGGCGCCGGCCGATCTCAGGGAACCGAAGTCGTAGGTCGCCCGCAACGCGGCGTCACCGATGAGCACGGCGGCGTCGGCTTCGAGCAACATCGCACTCAGGTCCGGTGGGCAGGTGAAGTACTCCGGCCGGACGCCGTGCACGGCGTCGAGCCAGAGTTCGGCGAGCAGCACCGAGGTTCGCGATGTCGAGCCGAGGGCCACCCTTCCGTCGCGCAATTCAGCGAGCGGCACCTGGCTGACCAGGTTCACGGACAGCACCGGCCCGTCCGAGCCGACCGCGAGATCGGGCAGCAGCACGAGCTCGTCCGCGTGCCGCAGGTACTCGACGAGCGATATCGGGCCGATGTCGAGCTCGCCGGCGACCAGCCTGTCGTTCAGCCGATCGGGTGTGTCCTTCGTGAGCTCCACGTCGAGCAGCGCGCCCGAGCGCACCAGGCCCCAGTAGATCGGCAGACAGTTCAGGAACTGGATGTGCCCGACCCGGGGCCGCGCGGTAACCGTCACGGATTGCGACGTTACGGGACCACTCACCCTTCCCGTCGACTGCGGCCGGGAGCACGATGCGCGGCATGGACACAGATCTGGCCACGAATCTCGTCACGCGGGTGAACGTCGGCGACAGCCTGACCCGGACCGCCGCCCGGCATCCGGACGCGCTCGCGGTCGTCGACGGCGACAGACGCTGGACATATCCCGAGCTGAATCAGCGGGTGAACCGAGTCGCGCACGGCTTGCTTGAACGCGGCTACGCCCGCGGCGACGTCCTCGCGCTCGCGTCCGGGAACAGCTGCGAGTTCCTGGTGACGTACTACGCCTGCGCCAAGGCAGGCGTGGTGTGCGTGCCGATGAACCTCGGCTGGCGGGCCGACGAGATCGCGTACGTCCTTGATCACTCCGGCGCGCGCGGCATCGTCGCCGAGGCACCACTCGTGCCGCTCGTCGGACCCGCCCTCGAGAAGGTGCCGACGGTCGGCGACGTGATCGTAGCCGAGGAGGCCGGCGGGCAGTACGAACAGACGCTGCCCGATCGCACGTGGTCGACGTTCGACGATCTGCACGCCGACGACGCATCCGATCCCGAAGTGTTCGTCGCGGACCGGGATGCGATCAGCTACCTGTACACGAGCGGGACCACGTCGTTCCCGAAGGGCGTTGTAGGAAGCCACACCGCGATCTACCTCGAGTCACTGATGGTGAACGCGGAGACCGGGCTCGGCGCGGGTGAGCGGATCGCCTGTCTGATGCCGCTGTTCCACACCGCGCAGCTCAACGGATTCGCCACACCTGCAGTCATGATGGGTGCGACGCAGTACCTCCTGCGCGGCTTCGACCCGGGCGCGCTGCTCGACCTGATCGAGCGGGAGAAGATCACCCGAGCGTTCGTGCTGCCCATGATGTGGCGGGCGTTGCTGGACCATCCGGCCATCAGTTCTCGCGATCTGTCGTCTCTGCGACACGCGGCGTACGCGATGGCACCGATGCCCGACGCATTGCTGCGCAAGTGCATCGAGGTTTTCGACTGCGACTTCTACCTCGCGTTCGGGCAGACGGAGATGAGCCCGGTCACCACGTTCTTCCGTCCCGAGCACCAGCTCTCGCACTCCGGCGCCGTCGGCACCCAGGTCGTCAACGTGCAGATCGGGATCATGGGTCCGGACGGTCGGCTGCTGCCGCGTGGGCAGGAAGGCGAGATCGTCTATCGCGGCCCGCAGGCGCTGAACGAGTACCTGAAGAAACCCGAGGCGACAGCGACGGCGTTCGCCCGCGGCTGGTTCCATTCCGGCGACGCCGGCTACCTCGCCGAGGACGGCATGCTGTGGTTCAGCGACCGGTACAAGGACGTGATCAAGACAGGCGGCGAGAACGTCGCCTCGATCGAAGTCGAGAAGGCGGTCTATGCAGCCGATCCTGATGTCGCCGAGGTCGCCGTCGTGGGACTGCCGCATCCGCACTGGATCGAGGCGATTACGGCCGTCGTCGTACCGAAACCCGGCGCGACGATCGACGAAGCCGCACTGATGGCAGCCGTACGGGAGCGGACCGCGGGGTTCAAGACACCGAAGGCGATCATCGTCGTCGACGAGCTGCCCAAGACGTCCACCGGCAAGATCCAGAAGAACGTCGTGCGCGAGCAGTTCACCAGCTATTACGACGGGTGACACGGCCCGGCCGGTAGCGTCGGAACCGTGGACGACCTGGCGCTCGCCGGTTCCCTGGTGCGGGAAGCCGGACTGCTCGCCGCGCGGATGCGTCGCGGCGGGTACTCGGTCGAGCGCAAGACGTCGATCTCGGACATCGTCACCTCTGCCGATCACACCGCCGAGGAATTGATCAGCACGCGGCTCTGCGACGAGCGCCCGGACGACGGCGTGGTCGGCGAGGAAGGCGCCGCCCGTCCTCCCGGCCGGGATGGTCGCGCCTGGCACATCGACCCCATCGACGGGACGTACAACTACGCCTCCGGCATCCCGATCTGGTGCACCGCCCTCGCACTTGCCGACGAGGACGGACCGGTGCTCGGCGCGGTCTACCACCCGGACGCCGACGAGCTCTGGCTCGGTGGCCGGGACCAACCTACGACGTGCAACGGCGAACCGGTGCCGCAGCTCGCCGACCGGCCGCTCGGCGCGGTGTCATTGGCGAGCTACCTGCACCCGGCGACGCTGCCGGAAGACAGCGTCCGGCTGCCGCTGTTGCGCGCCCTCGAGCCGGCGGCAACGGTGCGCACGATCGGCTCCGGGTCTGTAGAACTGTCCTGGATAGCGGGCAGTCGCCTCGGCGGATTCCTCCAGTACGACACCCTGTCCTGGGACTGGCTGCCCGGGGCCGCGCTGATTCGCGCAGCAGGCGGTCGTGCCGACGTGCTGGTCGCACATGGCCACCACTGGCATCTCGCCGGGTCACGCCGGACCGTCGAGGACCTGACGGACCTGCTGCTGCGCGACTGAAGGCCGCCGCGTTCGGAGCGGTCGACCGGAGCTGACCTCAGAACGAGCTGGCGTCCTGTCCCAATCCGATGCCGGTGGTCCAGGAGTCGACGCTTACTCCGATGACCCGCGCGATCGGCACGACACCGGGATAGAGGAAGGGCTCGCCGTTGGAGATGCCACCGCCCGGCATGCGCAACCTGAGGAACGCCACTCTGATCGTGTCCCGCGGTGTGTCCGGCGCGGCGTAGCGCACGGTGGTGTGCAGCGGCAACCTCGGAGTCAGGATGAGCGTCCCGCCCCGACCGCCGATGTACAGCCGGATCTTCCGCTTCTGACCGGGCGGGCCGAACAGATGAATCATCGGTCGATCCGAGAGGCGGCAGCGCACCCCGTCATGCGCGAGCAAGGTGATGTCGAACGATCGGTGGCCGAGGCCCTCGAATGCACCGCCGTAGTAGTAGGAGATGTCCGCCATCCGGCACAGCGGCGCAGTCGAAGACGCGCTTGCCATCCAGACGGGTGTCGCGACCGACGCCGCGACGACGGCTGCACCGGCTGCGGTGGCCACCTTCCACTTCATGATCAGCTCCCCTGCGTCGTGTGCGTCATGGACGGCCGGAACGCCGCCAGCCCGATCGGACTACCGAGCCCGGTCGGTCCGTCCCAGAACTTGGTCGCCCTGCACAACCGCGGGCTCACCCCGTGGTACTGGCGGCACGGCAGACCGAAGGTCTGCCCGCTCGCGACATCGGTGAAGTCCTTTCGCGGCGCCGCGTACAGCGTTCGCGGCCCGTACACGCCCGCGAGATCGCCGGTGCGGCCGAACAGTCCGCCGATGAACGGCGCGGACGCGCTCGTGCCTCCGATGACGAGCCAGTTACCCGGCTTGTGGCTGTACGGCGCGTACGTGTCGTAGACGGCCAGGCCGGTGGCCGGGTCGGCGTCCGCGGAGATGTCGGCAGCCGCGCGGTGCCCGTTGCACAAATTGGTGATGCGCCGGGGTTGCCCCGCAGCGGCGCGAAACCGGGTCTCGCAGCCGCTGCCTGCGTCGTACCACGCCGTTTCCCGGCGATGCCGTCGCAGCGTGGTGCCACCCACGGCGACAACCGACGGCAGGTCCGACGGCCAGTTCTGATGCGCTCCCCCGTTGAACCCGCCGTCGCCGGTCGAGGCGACGATCGCGATCCCCCTGTGGCTGAATGCCTCTAGGTAGTCTCCGGCCGTGTTGCGGACGTCTGCGCCGTAGCCGTAGCTGATGCTGATCACTTTTGCACCGGCGCGGATGGCGGCGCGAACGGCTCGGGCGAAGTCGCCGGTGGAGACGTCGTTGTCGTCGATCGCGTCCTGCCACGGAACCGATATCTCGATGAGCTTGCACGACGGGCAGCCCGCCGACGCCGCGTCCATGTCCAGCGAGGTCTCGACTGCTACCTGCTCGTTCACGTATCGGCCGAGCGCGGTGGTGGGCGGCGCGGGCTGCTCGTTGCCCCGGTAGTTCAGCAGCCGCAGGCAGTGGTGCACCAGAGTGCACCGCGGCAACCCGTACTGCTTGCGATACACGTACAGGTTCTTCGCCAGCTTGGCGTTGACGCCCGCGTCGATGACGGCGATCGTCGTGCGGGCGCCGGCGTTCGTTCTCGGCAGGTGGTAGGCGCGGGCAAGTGCCCGCGGACCGTAGCCCGCCGGAGCTTTGGTGCTCAGGAGTGCGGTGCTGCCTTTCGCGCGGGTCACGGCCAGTGCGTCGCAGCGTGGGCACACCGGCCGCACGCCGTGCGTCTGCAGCAGGTCGCCGCGCGCCACCTCGGTGCGGAGTGCACGCAGTGCGGTCACGTGCGATGTCACCGGACGGGCGGCGGCCGATGCCGTCGGAAGCAGGACACCCGCGACGGCGAGTACCACCCCCAGCAGCGCGGTCGAAGGACGCCGGATTCGACTGCCACGGGCCACGGGAGCCGTCCTCTCACCATGATCAGCAGCTGATGAGCAGCCGCCGGGACGCTCCGACCGTAGCGTCAGTCGCCCTCGTCCTGCTTGGGGTCGAGACGGGTGTCGAGTTCGTGTCGGCGAGCACGGGACGCGGCCATCCGCGCCTCGAGCTGTTGCGCGATGCGGTTACGCGGACCGGCGAGCAGGACGAGTGACAGGGGTATCGACAGCACGAGTGCGATGAGCGGGGCGATCAGGCCACCCAGCCCCAGCAGCACCAGGATCCCCCAGAGCGCGAAGAACATGGCGAAGCGCAGCAGGGTGTAACCCCACAATGTGCCTATCCAGGAGAGGAACCGCGGCGGGGCGGGCGGTTCGTTCGCCGGTGATTCGGTCACGTTCCGAGCGTACGCGGGCTGCCGTGTCGGCCGGTCAGGTCCAGACGTCCTGGGGCTCGGCGCGACGCTCGGCCAGGGGCACCGGTCCGTCGTACGTGCGCAGCACGTCGTAGCGGGTGTTCCGCTCGACCGGACGGAAGCCGGCGTCCCGGATGAGCGTCAGCAAGTCGTCACGGGTGAGTTTGTCGGGGGTGCCGTAGCCATCTGCGTCGTGCGTGATCTTGTATTCCACGACTGAGCCGTCCATGTCATCGGCACCCCAGCTCAACGCCAGTTGCGATGTCGACAGTCCGTGCATCACCCAGAACACCTTGATGTGCGGGAAGTTGTCGAGCATCAGCCGGGAGACCGCGAACGTACGCAGGACGTCGATCGGCTGGGCCATCGGCAGGTGGGACAGCCGGTTGTTGTCGTTGTGGAAGCGCAACGGTATGAACACCTGGAAGCCGCCGGTCTCGTCCTGGAGCTCCCGTAGCCGGAGCACGTGGTCAACGCGGTGCCGCGGTTCCTCGATGTGGCCGTAGAGCATGGTCGCCGGCGTTCGCAGCCCTTTCTCGTGGGCGAGCCGGTGGATTCGGGACCAGTCCTCCCAGTGCGTCTTGTGGTCGACGATCTGCTTGCGGATCTCCCAGTCGAAGATCTCCGCCCCGCCGCCGGTGAGCGATTCCAGGCCGGCGTCGATGAGCTCGTCGAGGATCTCCGTCGCCGGCAGTCCACTGATCTGCTCGAACCAGTGCACCTCGGTCGCGGTGAACGCCTTCAACGCGACCTGCGGCAGCGCGGCCTTCAGTTCCCGCAGCACTCGCGGGTAGTACTTCCACGGCAACGTCGGGTGCAGCCCGTTCACGATGTGCAGTTCGGTGAGGCCCTCGTCCTTCATCGCGAGGGCCTTCTCGACCGCTTCCTCGACGCGCATCGTGTACGCGTCCTGTTGACCGGGCTTGCGCTCGAAGCTGCAGTACGCGCAGGACGCGCTGCACACGTTCGTCAGGTTCAGGTGCCGATTTACGTTGAAGTACACCGCGTCGCCGTTCTTCGCGGTGCGAACGCCGTGAGCAAGACCGCCGAGCCAAGCGGCGTCGTCGGACTCGTACAGATCCTCGCCGTCCTGGCGGGTGAGCCGCTCGCCCGCCGCCACCTTCTCCGCGAGTTCGGCCTTGCGGGACTCGCTTAAAGACATGGGCCCAGACTACGGACGGCGCGTCTGGCGCTAGGACGCCACCCGTTCCAGGCGCTGCTCAGCGTGCTCGTGCGCCGCAGACTTCGGTGCCCGGCGGATTTGTCGCATCAAATAGCGCGCGTCGCGATCCAGGCCCTGGATCGTTCCGGACGCCAGCGCGAACTGGAACTCCAGACCGAGGAAGTACAGACCTGGGATCGCGCCCACGCCGCGTCGCTGCTCAGGCCGTCCGTCCGCCCCGAACGCAGCCGCCTCGAGGAACGAATGATCGGCTGTCGATCCGGTGCACCAGACCACGGTGCCGACCTCGGGCACCGGGCCGTCATCGGTCACCGGGTGGCCGTCGTGGATTCCGGCGATGCGGCCGATGCGGTGCACCCCGGCCGTGTCGAGGTCCGCGAGCTTGTTACGCACGAGCATCACGCCCTGGTGCAGCGCTCTCGCCCGCGCCTTGCGCCCCATCGGCGTACGCAGCGTGAGCACGTGCTTGAACACGAACATGATGATCGGGACCACGACCCTGCCGCGGCGGCTGTCGATGTCCACCGGCACCTGCCCCGGGTGTCGGCCGGCGATCCAGGTCGGGTGCCCGGCGGCGGCCGCGTCGAGCGCGACGTCAGTGCCTGAGTTCGCCGCTCCAACGACGAGGACGCCACCGGGTGCGAACTGGCTCGGGTTGCGGTACTCCACGGAGTGCAGTTGGCGGATGCTCGGGTCGAGCTCGGTCGCGAAAGCCGGCGTCGTGGGACGCTGATGCCCTCCGGTGGCGACGACGACCCGGTCTGCGCGGTAGGTGCTCTCGCTCGTCTCGACGACGAATGTGTCGCCGTCGCGCCGCACCTGCCCGACCCGCACACCGGTGTGCACCGGCAGGTCGAAGCGGGCCGCGTACTGCTCGAGGTAGTCGGCCATCTCCAGGCGGGTCGGGAACCCGTCGACCGGAATACGCCATCCGGGCAGACTTGCGTAACGCGGGACGCTGAACAGCCGCAGCGAGTCGTACCGTCGCCGCCAGACGTCGCCGACCCGCGCGTCGCCCTCGAGCACGACGAAGTCCTGCCTGTCGCGCTTCAGGTAGTAGGCCATGACCAATCCGGCCTGGCCGCCGCCGATCACGACGGTTCCGGTCCGCCGTTCGGTTGCATTGCTGTACATGGTGATCCTCCCTTGGTGTTGCCGTGACGCTAGGTGGGAGGAGCGGGCCGCCGCGTCGACCGAAGCACCCATCTCGGGTCGCGGCGGATGGGTAATTCTGTGTACCCGCCCTGGTGGGTCTCCTTCACTGGTTCACTCCTGCTGAGTGGCGGGATTGAGTGAGCGAGCTGCTCGCAACCGCCCGCCCGCCGCGCGCAAGCACCACATGCTCGCCCCGTTACAGGCGGCAGTGGTCGTGGGCGGTGTTCCTCACCGGCCGCTGTTGGGGATCGATCCATGTCGGCGGCGTCCACCAGGCGGTGCCGTCGACGATCGCCACGGCCCAGCCGGCCTGTTCGAAGCTTCGGTGGTGGTGACCGCAGAGCAGGGTGCCGTTGTCCACCGAGGTCGGTCCGCCGGTGCGGTACTCGACCACGTGATGAGCCTGCGTCCAGCCCGGTGGCCGATCGCAGCCCGGGAAGGTGCAGCCCCTGTCCCTCGCCGTCAACGCGAGGCGTTGTTGTTCGGTGAAGCAACGCTGGGTGGTGGAGTAGGCCTCGATGCGGTCCGTTCGGGAGAGCAGGACGCCGATCATCCGCGCCTCCGGGCCGGCCCACCGCTTCGCCACATCCGCCGGTACCGCGTAGCCGTGTCCCGTCGTGGCTGTGCCGTGCCCGGTGGCGTAGGCCTCGGCGTCCATCGTCAGGACGATGGTCGCGGCGGTGCCACCGGCAGTGGGCAGCCCATCGGTGCTGATCGCGATCCGGGCGAGGTCCAACAGCGCGTCGTGCCGTCGCTGGCCCGGGGTGCGCGGATCCGGCACACCCTCCGCGGCCGGAGCCGGCGCCGCCAGCGCGTCGAAGACGACGGCATACGTCTCCGCGGCCTCCGCAGTGAAGTGCACGGTCATGACTCCGGAGCCGTCCGGGCGGCGGGTGAGCGTGCAGTCCCGCAGTCGTTCCCGGTAGCCGATCTCGCGGTACTGGCCGTCCTGATCCAACGCCTGCGCCAGATCGTGCGCGTGCCGGCCCAGCAGCAGCGGATCAACGCTCCTCGCGTGTTCGAGCAGATGGGTCTCGACCCAGTCACCCAGCTCGTCGCGCACGTCAACCGGGAGGTTGTGGACGGTGCGGGTGATCACCGCGGCATGACGACCCGAAATCGCACCCTCGGCGACAGCGGCCGCGGTGCTGGGAAACTCCGCCGGCAGCACCGGTCCACCGGGAACTGCCGCGGGCCCAACACTGCGGCCGCCGACACCCGCGCCTTCGCCTCCGCCGGGGACACGGTCAACAAATCCCGGGCCAGCGCGGCCGGTGAGGCATAGGCGCGCGACCCGGCCACCCCCCGAGTGCTCACCTCAGCGATGACCCGGTGATCCACCGCGGCCATTCGGCGGGCCTGGATCTCTACCTCGCGCCAAAACGCCAGCAGCTGATCATCGGAGGCTGGGACCAGATCCACCCGCTGCATCCGGTCGACCAGCTCCGCGAACTCGGCAGCAAGCCCCGCCAGGGTGTCGCTGCCGATCGTGCTGGTCATACGTACGATGGTAGGTCAGACCGCTGACAATGCTCGATGCGAAACAAGATAATGTGGATAACTAGCAGGAGATTCTCGCTGCATGCGAGCGCTGTGGATAACTCGCGACCGTCAGACAGAGCCGAGAAGCGCAAACGAGCAAACAGTCCGACTCATCTCATCGCTGATGCTTTCAACCCCCAAGCGCAACCGCCGCCGACCCGTCCAGAACCCCCAGCACAACTAAACCAACCCGTGCTCATACGCATACGCAGTGGCAGCCGACCGACTAGAGATCGCCAGCTTGCCGAAGATGTTGCTGACGTGCCGCGCGACGGTCTTCTCACTGAGGACGAGTTCCGTGGCGATCGCGCGGTTGGTCGCGCCGGTGGCGATCAGGCGCAGCACCTCGATCTCGCGTGCCGACAGCGTTGCGTGCGCACGATCGGCCGTCATTTCGGCATCCGCTGTCGCCCCGAGACGGACGAAGGTGGCTCGCGCCGCTTCGCGCTCCATGCCTGCCGCGTCGTCGTCTCCGAGGGCCTCGCAAGCGCGTGCGATGAGTACGCCGGTGAGCGCGGACTCGTACGGCGCGTCCAAACTCTGCCAGGACGATCGCGCGTGCCGAAGTCCCGGCAGCGCACCGGATGCGTCACCCGCCGCCAGCGACACGGCACTCGAGTACTGCTCACCGAGCACCTTCAGATAGGTCGAGTCGCCGGCGCCGACCAGCGCGCACAACTCGTCGAGCGCGCTACGCGCAGCATCCAGATCACCGGCGTCGAGGGCGACGTCGATGCGTGCGGCGAGCACAAGTGGGCGCCGCGGCGGATCTGATCCTTCAGCGAGCGCGCGATCCAGCCCGGCTGCTGCGGGGTCGCGTCGGCCTTGCGCGAGCCGGAGCCGCGCCAGCCCCGGCTGGACGTCGTATCCGTGCGCGGCCGCCCGTTCGTACGCGCGCTCGGCGACTCCGAGTTCGCCGCGCAATCGCGCCAGCTCACCGACGCGATAGTGTGCGGCGCCGATCGCACCCTCCCCGGACGCCTCGAGGGCGACGCAGGCGCGCTCGGCCTCCTCGGCGGCGTGCGACCACGCGCCGCGATACTGCAGAATCTCCGCGCGGTGCACGAGGCAGACTCCGCGGTAGGGGACGATGCCTCCTTGCGCGGCAAGCCACGAGTCGAGCGCCTCGGTCCATTCCTGCGCCCGCTTGACGTCGAACTGCTGCATGCACATCGCGATCACCGAGCAGTAGGCCAGTCCGGTGACCTGTGGGGCAACCCGGCCTGTCGCCACGTGCAGCATGACCTCGTCCAACACCACGGCCGCCTCTTGCCAGCGGCCGAGCATTTGCAGACAGCTGCCTCTCCCGATGCCGGCGAGCGTGAACACGTCGGTGTCATCGCGGCGCGCTGCAACCTGCGAGCCCCGCTCGAACACCGGCAACGCGGATGCCGGATCGCCCGACCACATCCTGCGCACGGCATCCGGCATCGCCATGACTGCGGTGAAGTCACCCTCCGGACCGTCGTCGACGAGGCGCTGCAAGCGCGCTCCCCAGCCGGCGGCCTGGGCAAGCCGCCCACGGTTCTGCAGGTGGAAGCCGATCCAGAATCCGCACCGGACAGCCCGTTCGACATCCCCCCGGTCGAGATACGCGTCAAAAGCCCGCTCACGGAACGCAGTCACCTCATCGTCGTGACCGAGCAGGAACGCCGCGACCGCTAGGTGCTCCAGGTCCTCGGGCGGCAAGCCCTGCTCGCGGTCGGTCGCCGACAGCGTGGCGTATTCGCCCTGCCAGTCGTGGCTGGCCGGGGACCGGGTGGGCGATTCGGCCGACGACACGTGCTGAGGATAGGTCGATCCGGGCAAGAAATGTCGGGACAACGACGATCCGGCTAGGTCGGCTGCCCGCGGCGTCGCGCGGCCAGCGCGACGCCACGATAGGCGACCTCCACCAGACCGGCCCCGACGACGCCGATGACGACCGCGGTGAGCACGCGCAGCGTCGTCGGTTGCAGCAGGAAGATGCTGGTGGCAAATGCCGGGACGGCCACGATGATGGCGATGATCAGCACCATGCCGCCGACAAGGGCGATCTTCCACCCGACCAGCGGGCGAGCAAGCACCAGCAACGTCCACAAGGCGCAGATGAGCACGACGAGGGTCGCGACCGTCCGGCCGCCGTCGACGCCGGCGGTCGAGTCCATGGCGCGGATGACGGTGTAGCCGACGAAGGCGGCGACCCCGATGACCACGCCCACGGGCACCGAGAATCGCAGCACCCGGCCGAGGAAGCCGGGGATGTAGCGCCGCTTGTTCGGCCCGAGCGCGAGGAAGAACGCCGGCACACCGATCGTCAGATTCGAGATCAGGCTGAGCTGGATGGGTGCGAGTGGGTAGGCGGCTGCGGTCACGATGATGATCAGCGCGAGGGCGAGCGAGTAGACGTTCTTCACGAGGAACAGCGACGCGGCCCGCTCGATGTTCGCGATCACGCGGCGACCCTCGGCGACGACGTCGGGCAGGTGCGCGAACCGGCCGTCGAGCAGGACGAGCTGCGCGACCGCGCGCGTGGCCGGCGATCCGTTTCCCATCGCGACGCCGATCTGCGCGTCCTTGAGGGCCATGGCGTCGTTGACGCCGTCGCCGGTCATGGCGACCACGTGACCCTTGCGCTGCAACGCTGCGACAATGGCACGCTTCTGGTGTGGTGTGACCCGGCCGAACACGCTCCGTGATTCCAGCACTTCACCGAGCTCGTCGAGATCCTCCGGTAGCGAGCGAGCGTCAACCGCATCGTCCGCGCCGGTCACGCCCGGCACACCTACGGACGCCGCGACAGCGCCGACGGTGCGCGGGTTGTCACCGGAGATCACCTTCAGCGCGACACCTTGCTCGGTGAAGTACCGCATGGTGTCCGGCGCGTCCTCGCGTACCCGCTCGGCGAGGACGACGAGGGCGGACGGTGTGAGCCCGGTCGGCAGCGCGGCGTCCTCGGGCTCGCCGTGCACCTCGCCCGGCGCACAAGCGAGCAACAACACCCGCCGCCCCTGCGCGGCGATCGCGTCCGCTCGTGCCCGCGCGTCGCGGGCGGAGGCGTCGGACGGATCCGGGAGCACCATTTCCGGTGCGCCGAGCACCCAGGTCCCGTTTCCCGCCGCGGATACCGCGGACCACTTGCGGGAGGAGGAGAACGGGATCCCGCCCACGCGTTGCCACGACGTGTCGGCGAAGCGCGTTGCCAGCGCAGTGGCGGTCGCATTGGCGTCGGCACCGTGGGCGGACAGCGCGAGCGCTTCGTGCACGTCCGCCTCCGGCACGCCGTCCAGCACGCGCAGCTCGTCGAACACGATGTCGCCGTGCGTCAGGGTGCCGGTCTTGTCCAGGCACACCACGTCGACCCGTGCGAGAACCTCGACAGCGGGCAGTTCCTGGACGAGCGTCTTGCGTCTGGTCAGCGTGACCGCCGCGATCACGAAGGCGAGGCTGGTCAGCAGCACCAGCCCCTCGGGCACCATGCCGACGAGGGCGGCCACGGCCCCGGTGACCGCGTCCTGCCAACTCTTGTTGTCACTGCTGCGGAACTGGCTCCACAGGAGCAACGGGCCGACGACGAGCATCATCAGCGATATCCAGCGCAACAGCTTGTTCGTGCCGCCGACGAGTTCGGATTCGACGAGCGTGAACCGCTTGGCCTCCGCGGCGAGCTTCGTGGCGTACGCGTCGGCGCCGATGGCGGTGGCCTGGAACCGGCCGGTCCCTGCGACCACGAACGAGCCCGAGCGCACTTCGTCACCGATCACTTTGGCGATCGCGTCGGACTCCCCGGTGAGCAGCGACTCGTCGACCTCCAGACCTGTCGAGTCGGTGACGGACCCGTCCGCCGGCACCTGGTCGCCGATGCGCAACTCGAGCAACTCGTCGGCGACCACGTCCTCGACCGCGATCTCGGCGAGTTCGCCCTCGCGGACCACCCGCGCGCGCGGCGCGTTGAGCACTGCCAGCCGGTCGAGGGTCCGTTTCGCGCGCACCTCCTGGATGACGCCGATGGCGCTGTTGGCGATGATGACCAGCCCGAACAGGCCGTTCTGCCAGCGGCCGGTGATCAGGATGACTACGAAGAGGGTGAACAGCAGCCCGTTGAACGGGGTGATCACGTTCGCGCGCAGGATCTGACCGACCGTGCGCGTCGTGTGCGCGTCGCTCGCGTTCGTGCGGCCGGCGGCGATCCGCTCCGCCACCTCGGCCGCGCTCAGGCCGGACGCCGGCGTGACGAACGTGTCCGTCGAGGTCATCCCGCCCCACCTGTCGGTCCGAAACTCCGGGCCGGTCCGGAGGCGAACAACCTATCGGACGAACTCGTCGACGCGGCTAAGTCGCGACGTTGCCAAGTGGGCTAAAAGCGGCATTTCAGCCGGTCAGTGCAGCCGGTCCTCGATCTTGGTCGAGAGGACCACCGTGGTGCGGGTGCGCGCCACCCCGTCCACAGCGTTGAGCGTGCGGATCAACGCCTCGAGGCCCGCGACGTCGGGTACCGAGGCCTTGAGCACGAACGTCTCCTCGCCGGCCACGAACCAGCAGTCCTCGACCGCAGGCTGGGCAGCAAAATCGGCCGCGATCTTGTCGCTGTCCCCGTTGTCGGTGATGAAGACCCCGATGAGCGCGCTCACCGACTTGCCGAGAACCGACGGCGCGATCGCGGCGTGGTAGCCGGTGATCACCCCGGTCGCCTCCAGCTTGTCGACGCGATCGTGGACGGCCGGCGCGCTCAACCCCACCTGACGCGCGAGTTCCGCGTACGACGCCCGCGCGTTGTTCCGCAGCGTGCGCAGCAGGATGCGGTCGATGTCGTCCACGCGGTCAGCTCACACCCTCACTGCGTTTCGGCGAGCGGGGACTGGATGCCATTGTTCGCTCCGCAGGCGTCGCTCACCTCGACCCACCCAGCTCTCCTGTCCAGCGCGTGATGAGGTCGTGCTTGACATCCATGATGTCGAGGATCTTCGCCGCCACGAAGTCGACGAGTTGTCCTACCGAAGCCGACGCCGCGTAGAAGCCCGGGCTGGCAGGCAGCACAACGGTTCCCGCGTCGTGCAACGCGAGCAGGTGCACCAGGGTCGACCGCGTATACGGCGTCTCACGCGGCACCACGATGAGCGGGCGCCGCTCCTTCAGCGTGACGTCGCCCGCGCGTTGCAGCAGGTCCTTCGACAGTCCGAGCGCGATGCCGGCGACCGACGCGGTCGACGCGGGCACGACGACCATGCCGCGCGTCGGATAGGACCCACTGGCCGGGCCCGCGCCGAGATCGCCCGGTGACCAGTGCGCCACCTCGGGCCCGATGTCGCGGTCCAACCACCCGCCGAGGTCCTCGCGCCAGTGCCCGTCGCGGAACGACAGACCGGTCTCGTCGAGCAGGGTCAGCCGGGCAGCGCGGGACACGATGAGGTCCACCGGCATCCCGGCGTCGAGCAGCGCCGCGAGGACCGCACGCGCATACGGCGTGCCGGATGCGCCGGACACGCCGATCACCCACGGAACCCGGCTCATCTGCCCAGTCCTTGCCGCAACAGATCGGCGAGGGCGAACACGAACAGGCCGATGCCGATGATCCCGTTCGCGGTGAAGAACGAACGATTCACCCGGGACAAATCGTTCGCCCGCACGATCGCGTGCTCGTAGCAGAGCACGGCTGCCGTCAGCCCGACCCCCGTCCACCACAGCCAGCCGAGGCCTGCGGCGAGGCCGAACCAGACGAACGCGCCGAGCGTGACCGCGTGGACGGCCCATGACGTGTTCAGGGCGGCGCGGATGCCGAAGCGCGCCGGGAACGAGCGGGAACCGATCTCCCTGTCGATCACCGCGTCCTGACACGAGTAGACGAGATCGAACCCGCCGATCCAGGTGCCCACGGCGATGCCCAGCGCGCACGGCGCCCAGCCCGTACCGCCGGTGACGGCGAGCCATGCGCCGACGGGCGCGACGAATTGGGCCAGCGCGAGGAGCACCTGCGGGAAGTCGGTGAACCGCTTGCCGTACGAGTACAGGACGAGCACGAAGATCGCGACGGGGGCGAGCGCGAGGCACACCCACGACAGCGCCGCGCAGGCGAGAACGAACACAAGGGCCGCGATCGCCGTGCCCACCCACGCCGACCGGAGGCTCAGCTCACCGGTGATCAGCTCACGGTGTGCGGTGCGCGGATTGAGCGCGTCGTATCGGCGGTCCAGGATTCGGTTGGCCGACATGGCGACGGTCCGCGCGGAGACCATGGCAACGGTGACCAGTAGCAGTTGCACCCAGTGGATCGAGGCGGTCAGGCGCCACATCGCGGTGAGCGCCGCGATGTAGGCGAACGGGAGCGCGAACACCGAGTGCTCGATCATCACGAGCGAGCAGAATGCGCGGACCTTGCTGCGTTCCGGCGTCACGAACGCGGCGGCGGTGCTCACCCGCACAGTCTGCCAGGCAGCTCCCTAACCCCCCTGATTTGGAGTCGGGTGACCGGATTCGCGCCACCGATCTGGGCCGTCGACTCCAAATCAGGTCAGAAGCCGTACTCGCGCCAGCGGCGTTCGACGAGCGCAGTCGTCGCCTCGTCCAGCACACACTCGGCCGGCCAGCCGCCGGCGCGCCGGTACCCCTCACCCGGCAGCTTGCGGGTCGCGTCCACACCGAGCTTGCCGCCGAAGAACTGTTCGTAAGACGCGTGATCCAGGTGATCCACCGGTCCGACCGTGTGCAGGACGTCGTGCGCGTAATCCACGTTGCCGAACGCCCGCCACGCCACCTCGGCGTAGTCGTGCACGTCGCAGTCCGCGTCGACCACGACGACCAGTTTCGACAGCGACATCAGCCCTGCGCCCCAGATCGCGTTCATCACCTTCTGCGCATGCTTCGGGTACCGCTTGTCGATGGACACGATCACGCAGTTGTGGAACACGCCCGCGTCAGGCAGGTCGTAATCGACGATCTCCGGGATCGTCAGCCGCAACAACGGCAGAAAGATCCGTTCGGTGGCCTTCCCGATCGGGCCGTCCTCCTGCGGCGGCCGGCCGACGATGATCGACTGGAACAGCGGATCCGCGCGCATCGTCATCGTCTCTACCCGCACGAACGGGAACGGCTCGACAGGTGTGTAGAAGCCGGTGTGGTCGCCGAACGGCCCTTCCGGCATGCGCGCGCCGGGTGCCACCCAACCCTCGAGGACGACCTGGGCCGCAGCCGGCACCTGCAGCGGGACGTCCAGACAGTCGACCATGTCGACACGTTCGCGCTGCACGAAACCGGCGAACAGGTACTCGTCGATGTCTGCCGGCAGCGGCGCCGACGCCGCGTAGGTGACGGCGGGCGGGCAGCCGAACGCGATCGCGACAGGCAGCCGATCGCCGCGTCGTTCGGCAACCGCCGCGTGTGATCGGGAGTCCTTGTGGATCTGCCAGTGCAGACTGACCGTGCGATTGTCCTGCTGTTGCAGGCGATAGAGCCCGAGGTTGCGAGCGCCGGTCTCCGGATGCCGGGTGTGCGTCAGCCCGAGATTGAGGAACACGCCGCCGTCGTCGGGCCACGCCTTGATACCGGGCAGCAGGTCCAGATCGACATCGTCACCGCGCAGGACGACCTCCTGGCAGGGTGCCGTTCGCACGCGTCGCGGCGGGACGGTGCGCAGCTGGCCGGCCTTGGCCAACGCGTCGCGCAGCCCGCCCACGCCGCGAGGCAGATCCGGCTTGAGCAACTCCGCTATCCGATCGCCTATCGCATCCAGCGAATCGACACCGAGCGCGTCGGCCATGCGCCGTTGCGTGCCGAATGTGTTGATGAGCAAAGGCATTCGTCCACGAGTCGGATTCTCGAACAGCAACGCCGGCCCCCGCTCGCGCAGCACGCGCTGCACGACGCCGGTCACCTCGAGATGGGGGTCGACGCGCGCGCTGATCCGCTTCAGGTCGCCGGCGCGCTCGAGGGACGCGACGAACGACTGGAGATCGCTGTGAGCCACGGCGCCCAGTATTGCGCGGTACCGTGCCGCGCATGCCTCAAGTCCTGCTGGTCGAGGACGACCCGGCGATCCGCAGCGCGCTGACCCGCGCACTGCGCGACCACGGTCATGCGGTGACGCCGGTGTCGTCCGGCCTGCCCGCGCTCACCGCAGCCGTCGAGCAACGGCCGGACGTCGTGGTGCTCGATCTTGGCCTGCCCGACGTGGACGGGCGGGACGTGCTGTCCATGCTGCGCGCGGTGAGCGATGTGCCGGTGATCGTCGCTACGGCCCGCGACGACGAGGAGGAGATGGTCCGAGTCCTCGACGCGGGGGCAGACGACTACGTCATCAAGCCGTTCACCGCCGCACAGGTGACCGCCCGCATCCGTGCTGTGTTGCGCCGCACCGGCCGCTCGGAGGAGGACCCCGTCATCAAGGTCGGCGGTCTCGTCATCGACACGCGCAGCTACGAGGTGACGGTCGACGGAGCGCCGGTCGAGCTGGCGCGCAAGGAGTTCGAGCTGTTGCTCGCCCTGGCCCGCCGCGCCGGCGAAGTGGTGAGCAAACGCGAACTGCAGACCGAGGTGTGGCAACTGCCGTGGGGTGGGTCGGATCGCACGGTGGACGTCCACCTGTCCTGGCTGCGTCGCAAGCTCGGCGAGACCGCGGCCGAGCCGCGCTACCTGCACAGTGTTCGCGGCGTGGGTGTCCGGCTGGCTGCGCCGACGACATGAGGCGCCGCATCCTGCTGCTCGTCATCGGCATCACGCTGGTGGTAGTGCTCGCGTTCGCGATCCCGATCGCGATCCTGTTGCGCAACACCGTCGCGCAGCGGGCGGACGATGACACGCGCCGGCTCGCCCAGGCCGCCGCGGGGTTTCTCCGTTCCACGGATACGGCGCCCACCAGGCAGCAGTTGCGCGGCTACCTCGCGTCTCAACCGCTGGGCGGACGGAGCATGTCGATCACGCTGCCTGACGGGGCGATCGTGGGCTCGACGCCGGCGGATCGAACCGAACAACCAGGACGGCGGCCGGACGAAGGCCCGGGATCGGAGCACGGTCCGGACGGTGCCGTACCGCCCGCTCAGCTTCAGCCCGCGCCCGGCGGCCAGGTCGCGGTCGCCGTGGCACCCTCGCTCTCCGGCTCATACGTCGTGCGTGTGTTCCTCTCCGACGAGCGTCGGTACGACGGGCTGACCGGGTGGTACTGGGTTCTCGGCGGCGCGAGCGCAGGTCTGCTGCTGTTGGCGGTCGGTGCCGGCGAAGTCCTGACCCGACGCATCACCAGCCCCCTCGTGCGCACGGCCGAAACCGCCCAGCGGCTCAGCGTCGGCGACGTGACTGCGCGCGCACCGGTCGAGGGCCCGCGCGAGATCGCCGACGTCGGCAAAGGACTCAACCGCCTGGCCGACCGCATCGACGAGCTGATCGCGGAGGAGCGGGAGACGGTTGCCGATCTGTCCCATCGCTTGCGGACTCCGCTGACGACATTGCGGCTGGACGCCGAGGCGTTGCGCGATCCGGCCGAGGCGGAGCGGGTCGGCACGCATGTCGGTGATGTGGAGCGAATGCTCACCGCGGTTATCCACGCGGCACGGCGACCGCAGCGTGAGGGCCGCATGCCGTCGTGCGACGCGGTGGAAGTCGTGCGGGCGAGAGTCGAGTTCTGGTCGGCGCTCACCGACGAGCAGGGCCGTCGTAGCGACATCACCATTCCTGCCGGAGCAATACCGGTCCGCGCGTCCGCCGACGATCTTGCCGCCGCCGTGGACGCGCTGCTGGAGAACGTCGTCGCGCACACTCCCGAAGGCACCGGATTCTCGGTTCGGCTCTGGTCCGACGGCACCGGAGCGCGGCTGGAAATCGCCGACGACGGCCCGGGGATCGCTGACGCCGCACTCACCCGCGGACGCAGCGATCGCGGCTCGACGGGCCTCGGCCTGGACATCGCGCGGCGCTGCGCCGAGACCTCGGGCGGATCGATGCGCGTGGCCAAATCACCGTCCGGCGGCGCCCTCGTCATCCTGGAGCTGGGCGCGCCTGAAGGACGCTGGGCGGATTCCCATCCAGGGTTAGGACGGTCTTGACGATGGACTGAGGTCGGGCTGACCCCGGTGATCGCATCGTGATCGCCATGACCACACCATCGCCGCCGCGCCGCCTTCTCCGGCGGAGCCGCCGCTTCGGCTGGGCCACAGCAGTCGGCGCCTGCGCCGCCGGGGCCGGGCTCGTCGTGGCGGTCGGGCAGACATACCCCAGCGCCACCGGTACGCCTGCCTCGACCACCTCGTCGTCCACCAACTCGTCCAGCTCGGGCACCGGCACGCGGACCAAGACGAACTCGACCACACCCTCGATCACGCAACGCCCACCGCAACACGGGCCGGTCGTACGCGGCGCCGGTACCAACGCGCAGCCGCAAGCCGGGAGCAACGGCTCATGACCGGCCCCGGCTGCGGCGAATGGGTCGGGCAGGCGTGGAGCTGCACCGTCCGGTTACTCGTCGCCGAGGCGGCAGTGCTCGACCGCGCTGCAGCAGATCTGCGCACGCTGCTCGATCGGGTCGACCGCGCCGCAAGCCGGTTCCGGGGTGATTCCGCGCTCTGCTGTGCCAATGCGCACGCCGGTCGCCCGGTGCCGATCCCGTTGCTGCTCGTCGAGTTGACCCACGCAGCGTTGCGGATCGCAGAGCACACCGACGGCGCGGTCGACCCCACGGTCGGTCGCGCTGTGCACCGCATCGGCTACGACCGCGACATCACCAGAATCGCCGCCGACGGGCCGGCCGTGCTCCCCGTAGCAGGAACGCGCACCTGGCGCGATGTCCGTCTCGACCGCGTCGCCGGGCTGCTCACCGTCCCTGCCGGAACCGCGCTCGACCTGGGAGCGACGGCCAAGGCGCACACCGCCGACCTCGCGGCCACGATGATCGCAGCCCGGTACCGGACGAACGTCCTGGTCGAACTCGGCGGTGACGTCGCGGCGGCCGGCGCGCCGTCGGTGGACTGGTGCGTATGCGTTGCGGAACGATCCGGTGCGCCGGGGCAGCTCGTCATCATCAACGCCGGCGGCCTGGCCACGTCGACCACCACCGTGCGCCGCTGGCGCCGCGGGGGCCGCACGGTGCACCACATCGTCGACCCGCGAACCGGGGGCTCCGCAACCGGTCCGTGGCGCACAGTCACCGTTGCCGCCGGGGATGCGCTGCATGCCAACGCGGCGAGTACGGCGGCGATCGTGCTCGCCGATCGCGCCGTCGACTGGCTCGCATCACACGGCTACCCCGCCCGTCTCGTGGCGCAGGACGGTTCGGTCCACACCACGCCCGGCTGGCCCACCGATCGAAACGGTGCTGCGGCATGATCATCTGGTACATCGCGCGCGGCATGGGTCTTGCCGCACTCGTGCTCCTGACCGCGACAACCTGCATCGGTGCATTCGGCGGCGCCGCCGCTTCCCCGTCCCAGCGGGTGGTGACGGGCTACCTGCATCGCGTCACCGCCACGACCGGTCTGGCGGCGCTCGCCCTGCACATCAGCACGATCCTCGCCGACTCGTATGCGCATGTGGGTTGGCTCGGCATGCTGATTCCGTTCCGGTCCGGCTACCGACCCGCCTGGGTCGGACTGGGCACCTTCGCGCTCTACACGATCGCGATCACGGCAGCGGTCGGCGTGGCGCGCGGACGAATGGCCGCATCGCCCCGCGCAGCGCACGCCTGGCGTGCTGTCCATGGGCTCGCGTACGTCGGTTGGACGCTGGCCGTGCTTCACGGCCTGCGATCCGGAACGGACGCGAGCACGGCCTGGGTTCGCGGGTTGTACGTCGCGTGCATCGTCGCGGTCGTCGGCTCGGTGCTCGTTCGTGTCGCGTCAGCGGCACGTCCGGTCGTAGGCGGCCGGGCCGCCCGTCCGACCCCTCCGGCGGCGGGGGTGCGCCGATGACCGCCGTCATGGCGCCGGCCGATGCGACGGCCTGGACGATCGGAACCCCTCGACTGCTGGCCGGTTTGGACCGGCACAAGACTCTGGACCTCGCTGCTCACACGGACCACCACGGTGTCCGTCCCGGCGTCGACGCCGCCCGACTGCTCGCACTGCTCGATGCGGCCCGGTTGACCGGTCGCGGCGGTGCCGGCTTCCCGCTGGCGGAGAAGCTGCGCGCGCTTCGCGGCACGCGGCCCACCGTGGTGGTGAACGGCGTGGAGAGCGAGCCCGGTAGCGGAAAGGACCGCACGCTGTTGTTGCGCACACCCCACCTCGTTCTCGACGGTGCGCTCAGCATCGCGGAAACTGTCGGCGCAGGCGAGGTCGTTGTGGCCATGCACGATCACGCGGCAGCGACCGCCGTACGACGGGCGATCGGCGAGCGTGCCGATGCACGGTGTGCCCGCGTCGCCGTCATCAGTAGCGAGTTCGTGGCCGGCGAGTCCCGCACGCTGGTGCGTGCTGTCACCGGTGGGCCAGTGCTGCCGCCGGGGCGACCCAACCGGCCCACGGCACGTGGGTACCTCGTCTCCAACGCGGAAACCCTCGCACAGACGGCACTTCTCGTCCGGCTCGGCGCCCGGCGCTTCGCCGACACGGGCACGATAGACGAGCCGGGCACCGTGCTGCTGAGTATCGGGGGCGCCGTCGAGCGTCCGGCAGTCGTGGAGGTGCCGCTCGGCATACCGTTACACATCGTGCTGGCCGCCGCACACGCTCAGGACGCGCGGTACCTCGTTGTCGGCGGTTACCACGGCACCTGGCTGGCGGCGGACTCGGAGGCACCGGTCTCCCGCGGCGGTCTGGCCGCAGCCGGTGCCACGCTCGGGCCCGGCGTGATCCGGGTTCTCGACGCTGCCACGTGCGCACTCGGGGAACTCGCCGTCGTCACGTCCTGGCTCGCAGAGCAGTCGACACGGCAGTGCGGACCGTGCACGTTCGGCCTCCCCGCGCTGGCGGCGGACGTGGCTGCGATCGCGGCAGGCAATCCGGGCGCAGCACGAGTCGCGGCCCGACACGCCGCCTTGGTGAGCGGCCGCGGAGCATGCGCGCATCCGGACGGGGCCGCGCGGTTCGTCCGCTCCGGCTTGGCCCGGCTGACCGATGAGATCGCGCGGCACGCATCCGGCGGTTGTGGCCGTCCCGTGCTCGGCCGACTCCCGGTAGGTGCCCGGTCATGAATTTGAGGATCGACTGGACCCGCTGCGACGGCCACGGCGCGTGCGCTGCTCTTCTGCCGCAGCGAATCGCTTTGGACGAGTGGGGATTCCCGCTCATCCAGCGATCAGATATTGCCCCCGCGCAGCTGGACGACGTCCGCCGAGCTATCCGCTACTGCCCCGCCCTGGCCCTGCGCGTCGACACGCGATGACAACTCGGAGACAACCGGAGAGAACCCGTGCAGACAGCCGGAAGCCGCACACCGGCGCGCTACCGGCGTCGGGCCCGTCGAGCGGCTCGGCCGGATTCGGTGGCGGCCGGCCCGCCGATGGGTTCCCCGGCAGTGCCTTCCGACGTGGGTTGCCGCGACGGTGATTGCCAATCACGCTCGCGACGTTCGAGCAGCTCCTCGCCGCCGAGAGGTCCACTACTTCGTCGCGGACCAGCAGGGCTTCATCGGGTCCACCGCGGGCAACAGCACGAACGCGTATGCGATCCAGCAATGGGTCGCTGATCACTACACGGCGAGGCCCATGGGCGCCAGCAGCGGGTACGACCTGACGTCGTCAGGCGCAGTGAGCAGCGTGAGCCGGTCAGGACAGCCCGGCGTAGGAGTGCAGACCGGAAACCACGATGTTGACGACGAGGAAGTTGAACGTGATGGCGCCGAAGCCGAGCAGATTCACCCACGCCGCCGCCTTGCCCTTCCAGCCGGCGGTCGCGCGCGCGTGCAGGTAGCACGCGTACACCACCCAGACGATGAAGGCCCAGGTCTCCTTGGGGTCCCAGCCCCAGTACCGCCCCCAGGCGGCCTCCGCCCAGATCGCGCCGCAGATGATCGCCACCGTGTAGAGCGGGAAGGCGAAGGCGACGATCCGGTACGCCGCCTTGTCGAGCGTCGCGGCGGACGGCAGTCGTGCGGCGAGATTGCCGATGCTGCCCGGACGGTAGTCGGGCGACTCGGCGAGCCGGGTGTGCCGCTGCTTGGCGAGGAACAGGACGGTGAGGACGGCGCTGGTCATCAGCGCGCCTTCGGCGATCGAAACGAGCGTCACGTGGATGCCGAGCCAGTACGACTGAAGCGCCGGCACGAGCGGCTGCGCCTTGGAGTACCACACCGTCCCGGCCAGGAACATCAGCAGGACGACCGGAAGCAGTACGAATCCGCCGAGGTGCCGGATGGACGGCAACTTCCACAGGATCGCCAGGAAGGCGAGCACGCCGACGGCACCGGCCACCGACGCGAACTCGTACATGTTGCTCCACGGCACGGCATCGACCGCGAGCCCGCGGATCGCGATCGACACCGCGTGCAGCACGAGACCGATCGCAGTGATCACTACCGCCGCGCGGCCGGCCCGGTCGGCGAACGTCCGCCGGCTCGGTTTCACTTCGATCGGGGGCGGTGTCGTCGCCCCGACCGACGGCCCGCCGGCCCCGACGAGGACGCGTGACTCGGCGGGAACAGTGGGCACAGTCGCGGCGATCCGGCCCTTGCGCCCGAACGCGTACTCCGCGGTATAGCTCACCGCGGCCAGTGCGTAGGTGGCGATCGCCGTCGTGAAGAAGGTGTCCGACAGGTGGGCCATCGAGCCGTTGATACCGGCCACGCCTCACTCCCTTCCCGCAGGGATCAGCTCCTGCTGCACGGGCCTGCCCGCGGCGCGCAGCCGGTTGAGCAGTGCGGCGAACTCCGTGGCGAACGTGCCGGAATCGCTGCGAGCGAGGCCACCCACCGAGACAACGGTAAGCGACTCTCCGTCCGGTCCGACCGTGGGGGTCAACCGCAGCCAGATCCGCCGCCGACGGACACCGAGCGAACCGACCAACCCGGCGACCATCGCCAACGCCGACCAGAGCAGCCAGCCCTGCGTCGGGTCGTGTGACACCTGGATCGACGCCCAGGGCACCCAGCCGTCGAAGCGCACCGTCACCCCGCCCGGGAAGTGCGCGGTCTTGCCCAGCGCCAGGTTCTTCGCACCGATCCGCGTCATCCGCGTCGTGTCCAACGTGTAGATCGACTGGGGCAGGCCGTTGTCGTTCAGATTGCCGCGGTAGACGCGCACACCGAGCATCGGGTGGTTGATGCGCGGCGAGTACGAGGAGAGGATGTTGCCGTCCAGAAGCGGGCTGGGTGCGAAGATGCCGGATATGCCGATGCTCTGATCGGCGTCGCCGAAGTCCTGGAACTTCAGCACGCCCTCCGACAGATAGGTCGAGGTGTCGGTGGGGATGAAGTTCGCGGACCTGGTGACGGTGTTCCCGTTGGGCATGCGCACCGTCACCTTCGGCACGAACCCGTGGCTGAGCAGGTAGACGCGATCACCCTCGATGCGCAGCGGGTGGTTGACCTGGATCGTCGTGTGCTGTTCCGGCGCGTTGACGTTGCGCCGATAGGTCACGGCGGCCGTGAACGTGAGTGGCTCGCCCTGCGCCGAGTAGGTCGCGGTGAACTTGTTCAGCTTGGTTATGCAGAACGGCGCGGGTGTGACTTTGCCTTCGGCGGCGAACCGGCCCGGCTTCCAGGAGTCGTATTCGGTGACGGAGTTGCAGAATCCACTGCCTTGATCGAGGATCAGCGACCCCTGATAGTTGTACAGCCGGCCGACCGCTACGAGGACGAGCGAGACGAGCAGCGCGATGTGGAAGATCAGGTTGCCGGTTTCGCGGCTGTAGCCCTTCTCCGCGGACAGCGTTACGACGCCCGACGGCTCGTCGCGGACCGCGCTGCGCCACCGCCGTCCCAGCTCTTCACGGGCGGCGCTCGCGTAGCCGGTGGGCGTCCCCGCCGTCTCGAACGATGCCGACTCCGGCAGGCGGTCGAGATTGCGCGGTGCGGGCAGCGGCTTGCGCGTCGCTGCGCGGAAGTGGTTGACGCTTCGCGGCACGATGCAACCGAGCAGCGACACCGCGAGCAGTAGATAGATCGCAGCGAACCACGGTGATCCGAACACGTCGAACATGCCGAGACTGTTGAGGAATCGGCCCCACGTGCCGTGCGTGGTGATGTACGCGTCCGTCTTGTCCGCGTTCAACGGGCGCTGCGGCAGCAACGATCCCGGGACGGCGGCGACGGCAAGCAGGAACAGCAGGATCAGCGCTGTCCGCATGCTCGTCAGCGTTCGCCATGCGCGCAGCAGGCCGCGTCCGACGCGCGTCATATCTCGATGCCCGTCGAGCTGCCGACGTCGGCACGAAGCAGGTTCATCAGGTGATCCCAGGTCCCTGTCACCAGAAGCACACCGATGGCCACGAGCAACGCACCGCCGATCCCGCTGACCACGCGTCGATGCCGGCGGACGAACCCGATCGCCTTCGCCACCCAACCGAAACCGAGCGCGACGAGGATGAACGGCACGCCGAGGCCGAGGCAGTAGCAGAACGTCAGGAACGCACCCCGGCCGGCGGTGCCCTGCACCGTCGACAGGCTGTAGACAGCGGCGAACGTGGGCGTCAGGCACGGCGTCCAGGCGAGCCCGAATCCGGCGCCCAGCAACGGCGCGCCGACCAGCCCGCCACGCGGCAGCTTGTGGATGCGGAACTCCCGTTGCAGGAAACCGAATCCGCCGAGGAAGACGACGCCGAGCAGGATCGTGATCACGCCGGCGATCTGCTCGAGCAGTCGAGCGTGCTCGCGGACGCCGCTCCCGAGCTCGCCGAACAACACGCCCTGCACGACGAAGATCACACTGAACCCGACCACGAACAACACCGCACCGAGCGCCATCCGCCGCTGGCTCGGCTTGTCCTCCTCGCCGGACAGCCCGGCCACGTACGACAGGTAACCCGGAACGAGCGGCAGCACGCACGGCGACAGGAATCCGACCACGCCGACCAGCAGTGCGACGCCGGCCGCGGCCAGGATCGGCCCGGTCTGCACCGTGTGTGTCAAGCCGTTGTCGGCGAGGACGATCACCGCAGGTCGGCTTCGTGCGTCGGGCGGTGCGTCATTGGCTGGTCCCGGCCGGCTGCTCGGCGATCAGCTTGTTGAGCATCGGGTCGAGATCGGACTGGGTGAGCGGAGTGATGTACACGCCGGCCACGCGGTGCTGCCGGTCGAGCAACACGGTGAACGGCATCGCCTGCGTGGAGATCTCCCCCAGACGCACGGCGGTCTCGCCCAGCTCGTCCCAGATGACCGGGTACGTCACGTGGTTGTCCGCGAGGAACGACCGGGATCCGGCCCGGGAACCGTCCTTGATGTCGACGCCGACGAACGTCACGCCCTTGTTGCGGTACGCGTCGTACACCTTGCCGAACTGCGGGGTTTCGATGCGGCACGGCGGGCACCACACACCCCAGAAGTTGATCACGACGATCTTGCCGCGGTACCGGCTCAGGTCGTACGTACCGCCGGACAGCAGCGAACCGCCGAAGTTCTGGACGGGTTTGCGGTCGGCCGCCGGGATGAATGTGCCCACTGCCTGCGCACCGTTGTAGTGGTAGGTCCCGCCGCCCGATCCGCGGCTCGAACACGCGGTGAGCGTCAGCACCGCGGCAGCGGCGGTGACGGCAAGCGCACGAAGGGTTTTCATCGCCCGTCCAGTGTGCGTTACCGGCCTGTGAACGCCGAATTCGCCCCTGGCCGGTGTGAGCTAGGCGCCCGCGCCTTCGCCGGGCGGGAGGACGCCGGCCGCCGGTTCGGCGTAGTCGATGCGCACGACGACGTCGTCGTCGAACGTGAACGAGGTGACCGAGGCGAGGGCGCAGTTGCGCCGGCGCGGGTCGTGGTACAGGTGCAGTCCTTCTGCGCGGCGACGTGCCACGACGATCGGCAACTGATGGGTCACGCACACCGCCTCCGCTCCGCCCGCGACCCGGCGTCCGGCCGAGCGCATCGCGGCCAGCACGCGCGCCGCGATCTGCGCGTAGGGCTCACCCCAACTCGGACGGAACGGGTTGCCGTAGTAGCGCCAGTTGCGCGGGTCCGTGAAAAGCCCTCTGCCCCCGGCGACACGGCGCCCTTCGAGGTGGTTCGCGGCCTCGGTCAAGCGGTCGTCCGTGACCACGTCCTGGCCGGTCAGTTCCGCGAGCGGATCCGCCGTCTGTTGAGCCCGTTCGAGCGGCGAGGTGACGATGTAGCCGATCGGACGCTTTGAGAGGAACTCTGCGGCGAGCCGGGCCTGGGCAACCCCGAGGTCGGACAACTTGTACCCGGGCAGCCGCCCGTAGAAGACGCGGTCCGGATTTGCGACTTCGCCGTGCCGGAGCAGGTGCACGGTCGTGGTCACGCGGCTGATCCTTCCAGAACGCCGATTCCGGCGAGCGCGTCGGACCGCGGGGCTACCGTCGGCACCATGACCATCGACTTCGTCAGCCACGTCCGCTCCGAGTCGGCGCGCTTCGTCGAAGTCCTCACTGGTCTGGAGCCGACGACGCCGGTGCCGAGCTGCCCGGATTGGACGGCGGCGGACCTGGTCTGGCACCTCGGCGAGGTGCAGACGTTGTGGGGGACGATCGTGCGCGAGCGGCTCGACGATCCGCAGCGCGCGGCTGAGCCGGAACGACCGGGCGAGTATCGCGATCTGCTCGCGTTCTACCGCGGCGCGAGCGCTGCTCTGGTGGACGCCCTCACCGAGACACCTGCGGACACCGCGGTGTGGACGTGGTTCGACGCCGACCGGTCAGCCGGTTTCGTTCGGCGCCGGCAGGCGCACGAGGCCCTGATCCACCGCATCGACGCCGAGCTGACCGCGGGCGTGCCGGTGTCGGCCGTCGACCGCGGTCTCGCAACGGATGGTGTGAAGGAAGTTCTGGAGTGGATGTACGGCGGCGTGCCGGAGTGGGCGACCAGCACCATGGACGGCGCCACCGGCCGCCTCCGTACCACTGACACCGGTGGCGAGTGGGTGGTCCGCATCGGGCGCTGGAGCGGGCACAGCCCGAACACCGGCAAGACCTATACGGACGAGCCCGTCCTCGGCATCGTCGCTGACGGTGAACCCAGCTTCGAGATCAGCGGCACCGCCAGCGATCTGGATGCGTGGCTGTGGAACCGGCCGACCGTCACAGAGGTGACCCGTACCGGTGACACCGCTCCGTTCGAGGCGGTCATCCGCACCGGGGTGCAGTAGTCACCCCGGGACGGCGGCTGCGGCCGCTCGCGCCGCGGCCGGCGCCGCCGCCGCGATCCGGTCGAGGACCGCGTCGTCCATTGCCGCGTTGACGAACCATGCCTCGTACGGGCTGGGTGGCAGGTACACACCGGCGTCGAGCATCGCGTGGAAGAACGCGGGATAGCGGAAGGTCTCCGCCGCCTGGGCGGCAGCGAAGTCGGTCACCGGCTGCTCCGCGAAGAAGACGGAGAACAGGTTGCCCGCGTACTGCACCCGGTGCGCGACCCCGGCTTCGCTGAGCGCCGCGGACACGACTTCACCTGTCCGGCGCGATTTCTCATCGAGAGCGGCGTAGACGTCGGGCCCGGCCGTGCGCAGGGACGCGAGCCCGGCCGCGACCGCGATCGGGTTACCCGACAGCGTCCCCGCCTGGTAAACCGGACCGGCCGGCGCCAGCCGCTGCATCACCTCGGCCCGGCCACCGAACGCGGCCGCAGGCAGACCGCCGCTCATGACCTTGCCGAACGTGAACAGATCGGCCGGCACCGGATCCAGCCCGTACCACCCGGACGGGGAGACCCGGAATCCGGTCATCACCTCGTCCACGATCAGCAGCGCGCCGTGCCGGGCGGTGATCTCGCGCAGCGCGGCGTTGAACCCGGCGACGGGCGGGACCGCGCCCATGTTGCCCGCCGCCGCCTCGGTGATCAGGCAGGCGATCTGCGGCCCGAACTCCGCGAAGCACGCCTCGACCGCGGGCAGGTCGTTGTACGGCAGCACGATCGTCTCGGCGGTCTGCGCGCCGGTGACGCCGGGGGTGTCCGGGAGCCCGAAGGTCACCACGCCGGACCCTGCCGCGGCAAGCAACGCGTCCACGTGGCCGTGGTAGTGACCGGCGAACTTCACCACCCGCTGGCGCCCGGTGAACCCGCGGGCCAGCCGGATCGCGGACATGGTCGCCTCGGTGCCCGAGTTGACCAGACGCACTTCGTCCACCGCGCCGATGCGGCCGACGATCTCCTCGGCCAACTCGATCTCACCGATCGTCGGGGTCCCGAACGACAGACCGGACGCAGCGGCCGCCCGGACCGCCTCGACCACCGCCGGATGCGCGTGACCCAGGATCATGGGGCCCCAGGACGACACCAGGTCGACGTACTGCACGCCGTCCGCATCGATCAGGTACGGACCGGCGCCGCTGACCATGAAGCGCGGCGTCCCGCCCACTGCGCGGAACGCGCGCACCGGAGAGTTCACCCCGCCGGGGACGACACGCTGGGCGCGGGCGAACAGTTCGGCGGACTTCGGGGCGGCTTCGGTCATGCCGTCCAGTCTGGCAACCGGCGACGCGGCGCGTTCGCCCCCCACAGGACCGTGCCGAGCAGGGCGAGCGAACACAGATGCGCCGCGGTGCACCACAGGCAGATCGCGTCCACGCGGAACAGCTCCACCCACACCAGGTAGAGCGCGACGATGACCCCGACCACCGCGCCCGCGACGCGCAGTGGGAGGAGCTGCGGAACCCGCCACAGGCGTGGGAGACAAAGCACGGTCATCACGGCGAAGAACACCACACCGAGCACGGCGACCGGGACGGGGCCGACGTGTGACCACGAACTGGTGGTGACCTTCTGGCAATTGATCGTGGCCGACTCCGGGCAGGCGAGCAGCGACGACGACGTGTAGTGCTCCACGGTCAGATAGATCGACACGGCCAGGCCCAGGAGCGCGATCACGAGCGACGCGACACCGCCCCTGGCCGGCACGGGGTCCGGACTAGCCACTGGACAGCTTCGCCTTCGCCGCGGCCACTCCCGGCGCTGTGCACACGTTGCTCGGCTGGTGCCCGGTGCTGTCGCAGATGGCCGCGGTGATCACGTTCGCCGTCCCGTCGATCGCCTTCGCGACCGGCGACGTCGGGTCGGAGAGCGCGTCCGCCACCTGCTTGTGCGTCATACCGTGCAACGTCTGCGGATCGTAGGACGCGCCGGAGATGACGTACCTGCCGCCGATGTCGATGAACGGGATGCCGCCGCCACCGTCGTAGGTCGTCATGAGCGACCGGTCCGCCGGGTCGAGCTTGTCGAGCGGCGCGTACCGGCCGTTCACCACCTGGTTGCTCTGGATCTCCTTGCCGGTGAAGGACAGGTATTTGCTGCTGTAGCTGGCGCCGTGGAACGAAAGCGTGGGCGTGCTCGGATACACGTCGCTCGGAGAGGACGCGGTCTGCCCCAGCCCCGTGAACGTCCCGAACCGGGACAGCGCCACCACCATCGCCCAGCGTTCGGCGGCGCAGTACGGGCAGTACTCGGCACCGACATAGAGAACCCGTGGCTTGCCGTCCGCCGTCAGCGGCGAGCCGCTGATCCTGCTCGGGGGCGTCTTTATCGTCCCCGCCGCCACGGTGTCGAGAACGTTCACGGGGACCGACGTGACGGCGCCGACGACGCCTCTGCTCGCCGCAGAGGCCTTCTCACCCGACTTCGGCCCGCCGGCACCCGTTGCGACCTTCACTATGACGAGCGCGATGACCACGATCAACACTCCGGCGATCGGGCCGATCACGGTCATCAGGCGGCGGCGCTGTTCCGAGCGTGACCGGCTCGCCGCGGCGAGTGCCTGCTGAGCGGCGAGCCGTTTCTGCACGGCGGTCTTGCCGGAGGCGGTGGATGTCGTGGCCTTCGGCGATCGTTTCTTCGTGCTCACAGGTATTCATGGTCGGCACAGCCGGCTAGGAGTTCCTGCAAACCAGCAATGAACGAGCTGAGCATTTCTTCGGATTGCGGGCGGTGCCGTCCACGCGCGGGCGCTGCGGCAGGATCGGCACATGGACATTGCGGGCAGCGTCGCGGTCGTCACCGGCGGGGCATCGGGACTCGGTTTGGCCACGGGCCGTGCGCTCACCGAGGCGGGAGCGCGCGTCGTGCTCCTCGATCTGCCGTCCTCGGCCGGCTCGGAACGAGCCGGCGAACTCGGTGCCACGTTCGCGCCGGCAGATGTGACCTCCGAAGCGGACGTGACCGCTGCGCTCGACACCGCGACCGCGCTCGGGCCGCTGCGGGTGGTCGTGAACTGCGCCGGTGTGGGCACACCGGGACGGGTGATCGGCCGCAACGGCGTGCTGCCGCTCGAGTCGTTCGCGACCGTGGTGACGATCAATCTGATCGGCACGTTCAACGTCGTCCGCCTTGCGGTGGAGCGGATCCTCGCGAACGAGCCCGTGGACGAGGAGCGTGGCGTGATCGTGAACACTGCCTCGGCCGCCGCGTTCGACGGGCAGATAGGTCAGGCGGCGTACTCGGCCTCGAAGGGCGGCATCGTCGGCATGACCCTGCCGCTCGCCCGTGATCTGGCGGACAAATTGATTCGCGTGATGGCCATCGCCCCCGGGCTGTTCAAGACGCCGATGCTCGCGGGGCTGCCGCAGGAGGCGCAGGACTCGCTCGGCAAGCAGGTGCCGCACCCGAACCGGCTCGGTGACCCCGCCGAGTACGCGGCCCTCGTCCGGCACATCGTGGCCAACCCGATGCTCAACGGCGAGGTCATCCGGCTCGACGGCGCGATACGTATGGCCCCCCGCTGACGATGGCGATGCTGCACCTGCGGGTCGTTTGCCCGCTAGACATGCAGACGCAGGTGCTCGACGTCCTGCGCGACCGCGACGGCGTCGTGGCGGTCACTCGGTACGCCGATTCCAGCCATGGCGCAGTCGTGACTGCCGATCTTGCCCGCGAGTGCACGAACGCCGTCCTGACCGACCTGCGAGCCGCCGGAGTGGCCGACCGCGGGCTGGTCGCCCTCGATCCCATCGACGCGGCATTCGGAGCGCTGGTCGACAGGGCCGAGCGGGACGCCCCCGGCGAGGGTGCCGACGCACTGATCTGGGACGAGCTCTCCGAACGGATCGATGAGGACTCCACGCTCACGTGGACGTTCGTCGCGTTCATGGTCCTGGCCACCCTCCTCGGGGCGATCGGCGTGGTGACGGACTCGCAGATCACCATCGTGGGCGCCATGGTCGTCGGACCCGAGTTCGGCCCGCTCGCCGGGCTGGCGATCGCTGTCGCACGGCGCGCGTTCGGCATCGCCCGCCAAGCCTCGATCGCGTTGATCGTCGGATTCGTGGCGGCGATCGTGATCGTTGCGCTCGCCACCGCGCTGGCGAGACTGACCGGCCTCGTGGACCCATCTGATCTTTCCGGGGCCAGGACGACGGACTTCATCTACCACCCGGGATGGTTCTCACTGATCACCGCGCTGGTCGCCGGAACCGCAGGGATGTTGTCGTTGGCATCGAACAAGGCGGCAACCCTGATCGGCGTGTTCATCTCGGTGACGACGATTCCAGCGGCGGGCAACGCCGCCGTCGCGGGCGTGCTCGGTAACTGGCACGAGACCTGGCTCTCGCTCGCCCAGCTCGGAATCAACCTTGTCGGCATCACCGTCGCAGGGACGGCCACCCTTCTCGTCCGTCGTTCGGCCAGCCGCGCCTGAAACCGAATCAGAGCTCGCGGCGCATCGCGACGCGGCGGCCGACCTCGTCCAGGCCGACGTCGCGCTCCCAGTCGCGGATCTCGGCCAGCTCCGGGGTGAGTTCAGCGAGTTCGGTGAATCCGCGGGCCGCGTAGAACGGCGCGTTCCACGCCACGTCGGCGTACGTCGTGAGCGTGATCGCCCGATAGCCGTTGTCGCGTGCCCAGGCGCAAGCCGCATCGAGGAGCAGCGAGCCGAGTCCCTGCCGCATGTGCGCCGGGAGCACGGCGAGCTCCTGGACGTGCGCATTGCCGTCGACCTCGTCCACCTGCACGAACGCGACCGGCGGTCGGCCGGCCACGTACACGATCTTCGAGTCGTGCAGCGCGTCGATCGGGAACGGCAGCTCCGGGAGGTTGAGCCCGGACACGCGGAACAACGACTCGGCGCGGTTGTCGATGTCGGGCAACTGCTCGATGTCTTCGGGCTCGGCCGCCCGCACCTCCGGCGCGACGGCGTGCGCACCGAGGGCCGCGGCGAGCTTGCGCGGATCTCGCGACGCAACCATGACCGACCTCCCGTCGGTGAGCTGCAGGGTCAGTCCGCCCATCCCACGGGGCAGGCCTTCGCCGCCGCGGCGACCGAGCACGGGCGCGTCCGCACCGCCCATCGCGACTCCGACGATGTCGTCGCGGGGGAGGACGGATTCCCCTACCCGCAAGTCGGAGTCGGTGACGACGATCGAGCGCAGGCCGCGAACTGCGTGCGTCACGAACAGATCGAAGCCGACGATGATGATGGTCGCCAACACCCAGGCGAGCGCGTGCACACCGCCGCCGCCGAGCGCGATCAGATCGAAGAGGAAGCCGCCCACCATCAACGCGAGCAGCACCACGACTGACACGTAGCTGCGCGCCGGCTCGACGTACCGGCGCTGGATCATCGTTACCTCGCGGCCGCTACCTCGGCGGCCCAGTAGGTCAGGATCATCGATGCCCCGGCTCGTTTGATGGAGGTGAGTGTTTCGGCGATTGCCCGGTCGCGATCGAGCCAGCCGTTCGCCGCGGCCGCCTCGACCATCGCGTACTCCCCGCTGATCTGGTACGCCGCGACCGGGATCGGGCTGGCGTCGGCAACTGCGCGCACGATGTCGAGGTACGGCAGCGCCGGCTTGACCATCACGATGTCCGCGCCTTCGTCGACATCCAGCGCCACCTCGGCGAGGGCGTCGGACACGGTGCGACTGGCGTCCTGCTGGTAGGACTTGCGATCACCCTTGAGGGACGAGTTCACCGCCTCGCGGAACGGTCCGTAGAACGCGGATGCATATTTCGGCGCGTAGGCGAGGATGCCCGTGTCGGCGAATCCGGCGTGGTCGAGTTCGTCACGGACCGCGGCGACCTGGCCGTCCATCATCCCGCTCGTGCCGAGCAGATGTGCGCCGGCTTCAGCCTGCGCCCGGCCCATCGCGCGGTAACGCTGCAGCGTCGCGTCGTTGTCGACGGCGCCGGTGTCGTCGAGGACGCCGCAGTGCCCGTGATCGGTGAACTCGTCCAGGCACAGGTCGGCCATGAGCACTGTGTCGTCGCCGAGCTCGGCACGCAGTCGGCGCAGCGCGAGGTTGAGGACGCCGTCCGGGTCGTCCGCGCCGGAGCCGGTCGCGTCCTTGTGCAGCGGTACGCCGAAGATCATCAGCCCGCCGACGCCGGCCCCGACAGCCTCGACCGCCGCCTTCACCAGGCTCTCCTGGGTGTGCTGCACGACGCCCGGCATCGAGGCGATCGGTTGTGGCTCGTCGACGCCCTCGCGCACGAACATCGGCAGGACGAGATCGCTCGCCCGGACGTCGATCTGACTTACCAACCGGCGTAGCGCAGCAGTGCGCCGCAACCGACGCGGACGCGACGTCGGGAACGGCGGAAGGTCCGGAAGCGCCACACACCGAGATTACGCCGGGTGGCTGTGCCTACGCGGTGCGTTCAGCCCACGTTCACGTCGTTTGCCGACAACGCGCGGGTCGCGCTCTCGGCACTTCGCGCCTTGATCAACTACCCGCAGTGAGGGTCATCGGTGGTCATGACCGCGTGTCGTTCATGACGTGAGCCCGCGTGTATTCGCGCAGCGCCACCGCCACGCTTTCCCCCCGCGGGCGCGTTCCGCGGAACGCGGTTGCGGTCTGTCAACTTCCACTGGACGACCCGGCCAGCCACGCCGTGGCGTTCAGGGCGAGCACCCCATCGGAGCCGCGGGCGTCGTCCCAGCCGTCGTAGAGCGTGTTGCCGGACTGGCCCGTACCGTCGTCCACCGCCGAACTGTCGCCCCAGAACACGACCCGCCCGAAGCCGTACTGCGACGAGACGACTGCGGCACCGGTCGTGCCCGAAGGCGATGCACCCGTCCGGTACACCTCGCCCTTCACCGCGGAGTTGGCAGCCGGATACAAGGTCGCCGTGGTGCCGTCGCGGATGATCGTTCCGGTGACCGTGCCGAACGGCCCGTGCAGTATCTCGTCCGGCGAGCCGAGCACATCCGGGTTGTCGGACGAGATGTCTGCGGCGTCGACCGAGAACCCGAACGGATCGCTGCTGCGCATGAGGTCGTTGAGCACGTCGATCGAGTCGACGCCGTCCTCATTCCGGTCGCTGCCGGTGTGATCGCTGATCATGAACAATCCGCCGCCGTTCTCGACGAAGGACAGGATCGCGGTCCGCTGCGCCGCGGTGAACAGCACGTTCGGCTCGGGCAGCACGAACACGTCGTAGTGCGAGAGATCCTGCGGGTTGGCCGAGTCCCCGTACGTGATCCGGGCTGACGGCGGCAACGTCGCGAGCTGGTACGCACCGGTCTGTTGCAGGGAGACACCCCAGGCCGACAGCGCGCCCGTCCAGTCCGTCTCGGTGGACGGGTCGGGATTCTCGGCCGTCGGGTCGGGCATGGCCGTGGAGATGATCCAATCGGCGTTGCCTGCCGTCTCGGCCTTGGTGTCGTCGAACAGGACGCGCGCCGTGCCGGCGTCGGCTGACGTCGCCGTCACGTGCACCAGGTGCGCGGCATGCGGCCCGGGCACGCACGCGGCGAGCAGGGCCGGGATCGTCAGACCGGCCAGAACCGCCGCAGCGCGCATGCCGGCCCGTCTCGATACCAGTTTTGGCGGATAGCCCCGAAATCTCGGGGTTATCCGCCAAAAGCGAGGGTCAGCGGGACGAGGCCCGCGCCGATCGGGTCGGACGCGTCACCCGGGCCGACTTCTTCGCCGCCGCGGCCTCCGCCTTCTCCCGCTCCTCCGTCGCGCGCACAGTCGCGTGCGCGGCGAGCGCGTCGACGAGCGCCGCTACGTTCGCGGTCGCCGGCTGGACGTCGACCCGCAGGCCGAACTCACGAGCCGTGGCCGCGGTCTGCGGGCCGATGCACGCGACGACGGTGCGAGCGTGCGGCTTGCCGGCGATGCCGACCAGGTTGCGCACCGTCGAGGACGAGGTGAAGCAGACCGCCTGGAACCCGCCCGACTTGATCGCGTCCCGGATCTCCGCGGGCGGCGGCGCAGCGCGCACCGTGCGGTACGCGGTCACGTCGTCGATCTCCCAGCCGAGCTCGCGCAGGCCCGCGGCAAGCGTCTCCGTCGCGATGTCGGCACGCGGCAGCAATACGCGGTTGATCGGATCGAGGACCTCGTCGAACGGCGGGAAGTCGGCCAGCAGGCCCTCCGAGGACTGCTCGCCGGACGGCACGAGCTCGGGGGTGATGCCGAACGAGCGCACTGCGTCTGCGGTCGCCTCACCGACGCAGGCGATCTTGACGCCGGCGAACGCGCGCGCGTCCAGTCCGTACGCCTCGAACTTCTCGCGGACCGCGCGAACGGCGTTGGTGGACGTGAACACGATCCACTCGAACCGCCCGGTGACCAGCCCCTTGATCGCACGCTCCATCTGCGTCGGCGTCCGCGGCGGCTCGACGGCGATCGTCGGCACCTCGACAGGCACCGCGCCGTACCCGCGCAGCCGCTCGCTCATCGCGCCGGCCTGGTCCTTCGTGCGCGGGACGAGCACCCGCCAGCCGTAGAGCGGTCGGGACTCCCACCACGACAGCTTGTCCCGCTGCGCGGCGGCCTTGCCGATCGCGACGACGACCCGCCCGGTCATTCCGGCGGCCACGAACTCGAGATCGCCGAGCGTGCTGCCCACGCTCTGCTGGCCGGTGGTGGTCGCCTCGCAGCTCACCGACACCGGCGTGTCCGGCTTCAGACCGAACGTCACCAGCAGGCGACCCAGATCGGGGACGTCAGTGGCCGCCACGGTCACAACCAGCGTGCCCGGGGCACCGGCGAGCTCCTCGAGCTCCGCGGGATCGAGCCCGTCGAGGTCGGCTTCGGTCCGGATCGGTCCGTACGGCACACCGGCGTAGCTCGCCGCGCCGGCACCGGTCGAGACGCCCGGCACCACCGTGTACGGAACCGTCGTCCGCGCCACCGCGAGCGCCTCACGAATCAACGTCGGGTGGGCGAACGCGTCACCCGCGACGAGTCGCACTACCGAGTGCCCGGCGCGCGCCTCGGCGCCGAGCAGCTTCGCCGTCTCCGCCGCACTGGCTTCCGCCGTACGTATCTCGCCGTGCGCGAGCGCGACGATCGCCGGCGCCACCGCCGCATCGGCGAAGACGACGTCGGCGGTGTGCAGCGCGTCGGAAGCGTGCCCGGCAAGCAGACCCGGATCGCCGGGACCTGCCCCGACGAACGTGATCCGGCCGAGCACCTTGGATGTCCTACGGGCTGCCCCGCTCGAGGCAGTGCGTGGTGTGCTGCGTGCGCCACTCATGACGAGCTCCCCATCATTTGATCAGCACCGGCTGCGAGCAGATCCGCCGCGAGTCGGCGTCCCACTGCATCGGCTGTTGCGGTCGGGCCGGTGGCCGAGAGTCGGACGGCGGCGCTGCCGTCGACCGCGGTCACCGAGCCGCGAAGGAAAATCTCGGGGCCGTCGTCGCCCTCGGCGATCTCGGCCAGTCCGCCCACCGGCGCGGAACAGCCCGCCGCCAGGCCGGCGAGCAAAGCACGTTCGGCACGCACGGCCGCGCGTGTGTCGGCGTCGTCGACCGCCGCCAGCACCGCCCGTGCCTCGGCGTCGGACTCGCGACACTCGACCGCCAACGCGCCCTGCGCCGGCGCGGGCAACACCTGGATCGGGTCGAGCACCTCGGTGACCTCGTCCGCCCGGCCGAGGCGGCGCAGCCCGGCGTAGGCCAGCACCACCGCGTCCATCTCCCCGGACGCGACCTTGCCCAGGCGGGTGTCCACGTTGCCGCGGATCGGTACCACCTCGATGCCGAGCCCGAGCGCGCGCACCTGCGCGGCCCGGCGCGGCGATCCGGTGCCGACGCGTGCGCCGGCCGGCAGTTCGCCGAGCGTCAACCCGTCCCGCGCCACGAGAACGTCGCGCGGATCGTCCCGGTTCGGGACGGCGGCGATCACGATGCCCTCGGTCCGCCCGATCGGCAGGTCCTTGTAGGAGTGCACTGCGACGTCCACCTCGCCGGCGAGCAACGCCTCGCGCAGCGCGGAAACGAACACCCCGGTGCCGCCGAGCTGCTCCAGCGGCGCGGACGAGCGGTCGCCAGTGGTCACCACGGGCACGATGTCGACGGCCACGCCGAGCGCATCCGCGACCAGGCCGGTCTGGGTGCGGGCCAGCGCACTCGCCCGGGTCCCGATTCGCAGCGTGCGGACGGCCGTCATGGTTTGGCCTGCTTCACCGCGGTGACGGACTCGGGCGTCGCCGGATCGAGATCGAACAGTTCGCGCAGCGCAGTGGCGTACTGGTCACCACCGGGCGTTCCGGCCAGCTCCTTCACCCGGACGGTAGGCGCGTGCAGCACCTTCTCCACCGCCCGGCGCACCGCGTCCGCGACCTCGCGACGGGTTTGATCGTCGGCCTGGGGCAGCCGCGACGACAGTCGGGCGAGCTCGGCCTCGATCACCTGGTTCGCGCGAGCGCGCAGTGCGGTGACGGTCGGCGCCACCGCGAGCTGCTGCTGCTCGGACAGGTATCCGGCCAGTTCGGCGCAGACGACTGCGCGAGCGGCCTGCACCTCCTCGTCGCTCACCGCGGCACCTGCGTTGCGCAGCGCGTCCAGGTCGACGTAGGTCATCCCGGGCATGGCGGCGACGGACGGTGCGACATCCCGCGGCATGGCGAGGTCGAGGATCAGCAGAGGTGCCGCCACATCCACGACGGTCTCGTTGTCGACGACCAGCCCGGTTGCGCCGGTCGAGCAGATGAGCAGGTCGGCACCGACGAGCGCCGTCGACAGCTCGCCGAGACCTACCGCGCGCGCGCCGCCCAGCGATTCGGCAAGCCGCTCACCGCGGTCGATCGTGCGGTTGACGACGACGATGTCGAGATCGCTCGCGCGTCGAGTGAGGGTGGCGGCAGCCAACGCTCCCATCGAACCGGCGCCGACGATCACGACGCGCTTGCCGTCCAGCGTGCCGAGCCGCTCCGCGGCGTGCTCGAGTGCGACCGACACGACCGACGCCCCGGCGCGGTCGATCCCGGTTTCGGCATGCACGCGCTTGCCGATGCGCAGCGCGTTCTGCGCCAGATCGTGCAGGACGGTCCCGACCGAGCCGGCCTCGGTACCGAGCGCGTACGCCGTCCGGACCTGGCCGAGGATCTGCGATTCGCCGACGACCATCGAGTCCAGCCCGGACACGACGGTGAACAAATGCTCGGCGGCTGCCTCGGCGAAGTGGACGTAGAGGTGATCGGCCAGCTCGCTGACGGGCACCCCCGCGCGACGGGCGATCACGCTGCTGATCTCGGCGACCGCGGGGTGGAATCGCGCGACGTCGGCGTACACCTCGATGCGGTTGCACGTCGACAGCAGCAGGACCTCGCTGATGGTCTCGGCGCGGGACAATTCGTCCAGCGCCTTGGGCAGCTCGTCGGTCGGCACGGCGACCCGCTCCAGCAGGCTCACCGGTGCCGTCTGGTGCGACAGCCCGACGACGAGAACACTCATCGCGCGGCCTCCCCGAGGTCACGCTCGGCGACGGCCGCGGCCGCAGCCTCGGCTGCCTTGCGGTTCTCGTGGAAGGACAGGATCTGCAGCTCTGCCGCGAGATCCACCTTGCGCACGTCCACGTGTTCGGGGACGGACAGTACGACCGGCGCGAAGTTGAGGATGCTGGTGACCCCTGCCGCGACCAGCCGGTCACAGACGTCCTGCGCGGAGGATGCCGGGGTGGCCAGCACCGCGATGGTGATCTCCTCCTCGGCCACGATCGTCTCCAGGTCAGCAACGGAACGGACGATCAGGCCACGAATCCTCGTGCCGATACGTTCAGGTGCTGCGTCGACGAGTGCCGCGATCCGGAACCCGCGGCTCGCGAAACCGGCGTAACCGGCAAGTGCCTGGCCGAGGTTGCCGACACCGATCAGGGCAACCGACCGGTGCACGGTGATCCCGAGCGTGCGGGCGATCTCCTCGGTGAGGGTGGCGACGTGGTAGCCGACGCCGCGGATGCCGTACGACCCGAGAAACGACAGGTCCTTGCGCAGTTTGGCCGAGTTCACACCCGCCGCGGCGGCCAGTTCCTCGGACGACACGGTGGTGATCCCGCGCTCGTTGAGGGAGCCCAGCACGCGAAGATAGATCGCCAACCGGGCGACGGTCGCGTCCGGCACGCGGCTGTCGATGCGCGAATCTGCGTTTGCAGACGGCACACCGTGCACGCCGCTCATGCGCGACCCGTTGCGCTGGCCGGACATTGCAACCTCTCGTCGACCCGCCTCAGCGCGACCGAGCGGTAGCTGGTGCCGACGGGCGCGACGCGGTGTGGTAAAAGCCTGTGCTGTCGGGTTTCGACGCTACGCCGCTCGTGAATCTTTTCCCAAATCGTGCCGGACCGTGGTAATGGGACCTTCAGCGCGTCAGCGCGGTTCGGAATCGGGCCTCCTCCACCCGCCAGTAGCCGTGCTCTTTTCCGTCGATCAGGATCACCGGCACGCGGTCGGAGTACTCGGCCCGCCGCCCGCCGTCCACGTCGACGTCCAGTTCCTCGTAACCGAAGCCGAGTTCGCCGGACAGCCGCCGCAGGACGATCTCGGCCTGCTCGCACAGGTGGCACCCGGCACGGGTGATCAGGGTGACCCGGTGGTCCGTGGGAGGCACGCGCCCAGGATACGAAGCTCGGCCATGTCGGGTAGATCGTATTTGCACTGCTGTTGGTGATACGTGGTGCCGCGGGTAGCGTTAGCAGACGCTTTACACGCGTGGCGGGCCCGACGACCCGGGGGGACGGACACCATGCAGCGCGCGGCCGAGCCTGACCCGGAGAACCCTGCTCCGGGCGACGGGTTGCGTGCCCTGGCAGTTCTCGTCGCGAACGCTCTGACCGAGCTTTTCGGCCGGCGGTCCACCGCATGCCCGGCTTTCGCCCTTGCGTCCCGCGGCGATCCGCTCGGAGCACTGGTCGCGACCGCGAGCACCGACGCGGCGCTCGGTTCGAGCGCTCGCCGATCCGAACCGCCCGTGGTGTCGCCCGCGACACCGCCCGACGTCCGCGACGAGCATGCGGCGACCTGGGAGCTGGTCACACGGGCGAAGGACGGTGACGGGGAGGCGTTCGGGCAGCTCTACGACGCCTATGTCGACATGGTCTACCGGTTCATCTACTTCCGGTTGAACGACCGCGCGCTGGCCGAGGACTTCACCAGCGAAACGTTCCTGCGCGCGCTGCGGCGCATCTCGACGATCGACTACCAGGGTCGCGACATCGGCGCATGGTTCATGACGATCGCCCGCAACCTGATCCTCGATCACAAGAAGTCGGCGCGGACTCGCCTGGAGGTGCCGACGGCGGAAACAATCGAGGGCGAACGCAGGGAACGCTCCCCGGAGGCCGCGGTCCTCGACCTGCTCACCTCGCAACGACTGATGGCGGCGGTGCGGCAACTCGGCGACGAACAGCGCGAATGCGTGATCCTGCGTTTCGTCCAGGGGTTCTCGGTGAGCGAGACGGCGACCGTCATGGGCAAGAACGACGGCTCGGTCAAGGCGCTCCAACATCGCGCGATTCGCAAGCTTGCCGAGCTCATCGGGGACGAGCTGAGATGACGCTCGCAAACGACCTGGCAAGAACCGCGATCGGGCGTATCCGCCGCGGCCCGGGATCGTTGACTTCAGAGAACGCGCGCATCGGCGCGGAAAACCGCGCCGCGACAGAACTCGCCGCCGCGACGGCGATCATCAAGCTACCGAACGGTAACGGCTGTGATGGGCGAGCAAGGGCGATCGATGGCTGACCACCGGGTGCCGATGCTCGGTGACGCCTGGCGCCGCCGGGAGGACCCGGCGCGCTCCGGCGACCCACGCGTGCGCCGCCTCGTCGCCGCACTGGGCACGCTCGAGATCGCTCCCGCCCCGGCCCCGGAATTCCGCAGCGAACTGCGCGCTCAGCTCGTCGCGGTCACACCGCGGTTGGTAGCGGAAGGCGTGTCGACCCCGGACCACGTGGCCGAGAAACCCCGCTCCGTCGAGAAGCAGGCTGCGAGGCCGGGCTTCGCGGTGTTGCGACGGCCGCTCGTCGCGACCGCCTGCCTGCTCACTGCGCTCGTGCTGCTGCTCGGCGGCGCCGTGTGGCTCAGCCGCAGCGCGCTCCCCGGCGACGTGCTGTACGGGCTCAAGCGGGCCAGCGAGAACACCGAATATGCGTTGGCCGGCAGCACGACGGAGAAGGGCAAGCTGAAGCTGGAATTCGCCGCCACGCGCATCCAGGAGGTCGGCGATCTCGTACCCGGAGCACGCGCCCTCGCCCTCGGCCCCGGGCTCGTCGCCGACGGCGCGCTGAGCGATCACGCCGCCACTCTCGTCGAGCAGACGCTCGGCTCCGCCGACGATGACATCCGCGCCGCTGCGCAGATGCTGGGCGCAGCGGCGGTGAGCAGCGGCTCGTCCGACCCGCTCACCTCGATCATCTCGTGGGCGCCCGCCCAGGAACACGCCATGCATGTGATCGCCCGGCGGCTGCCGGAGGGGGCAGCACTCCGCGATGCCCTCGCGACCTGGCATCTGATCCGGGCCGCGCGCGCACGGGCCGTCCAGCTGAAGGCGGACCTGGGCTGTGGCTGCCTCGCCGGGACGCGCACGGATTCCCTCGGACCGTTGCCCTGCTCGCACCCGTGTGCCCACCCCGGTGCTTCGAACCGCCGCAGTGGCCAGGGTCCGACGTCCGGGCCGTCGTCGAGCGGCGGCGGGACCACGGGGCGGTCGGGGCCGGCCAGCGGACCCGGAACCGGCTCCGGGCACAGCTATCCGGGCACTGTCCATCGCAGTACACCCGGCGCGGCGCCACCCGCAGGACCGGGCGCACCGCCCCGCCGCGGCGCGGGGGCACCACCCGTGAACCGCGCACCCGGCCAGGGAGCACCGCCGCACCGATCGACGCCGCCAGCTGGTCGGCCGAGTGATCCGGGGCGCACCGGCTCACGGACGCCGACGCCGACGCCACGTTCGAGCGGTCCCACGACCAAGGATCCCGGGCCGAGTACCGTGCCGGTGCCCTCCGGCACGGCGGGTTCCTGCGGTATCACGCTCGGGATCGGATCCATCGGGATCGGAATCGGCCTCTGCGGGTAGTGCCGGCGAACTCCTGGTGACTGTTCGTGACTCTTCGGTGACCGTCCGGTCCGGTTCCGGATGCCCGTGCCGCGACGGACATCGGCGGCTCGTTACCCTGGCGCCGTGACGGCGAAGCAGTCCGCCGTGCAGGTCGCGTCCGGCCGAGGCGACCGCAGCGTCGCAGCGTTCTTCGACGTCGACAACACCGTCGTCATCGGGGCGTCCATCTTCCATTTCGCCAAGGGATTGGCCGCCCGCAAGTTCTTCCAATGGCACGATCTCGTCGGCTTCGCGATCCGGCAGACGCGGCTGCGGATGCGCGGCGAGGCGCACCGAGACATGCACGTCACCCGCGAATCCGCGCTCGCATTCATCGCAGGCAAGAACGTGAGCGAGATCGTCGCGCTCGGCGAGGAGATCTACGACGAGGAATTGGCCGATCGGCTCTGGCTGGGCACCGTCGAATTGACGCGCGAGCACATCCGTGCCGGAGAGCGGGTGTGGTTGGTGACGGCCACGCCGGTCGAGCTGGCCACGATCATCGCCCGGCGGCTGGAACTCACTGGTGCGCTGGGAACGATCGCCGAGTCGACCGACGGCGCGTACACCGGGCACCTGGTGGGCGAGGTGCTGCACGGAGAGGCAAAGGCCGACGCGGTCCGCGGGCTCGCCGAACGTGAAGGGCTGGATCTGTCGCGGTGCTACGCGTACTCCGACTCGATCAACGACATCCCGATGCTCTCGCTCGTCGGGCACCCGGTCGCGATCAATCCCGACTCGGCCCTGCGCGACGAAGCCCGCGCGCGGGGGTGGGAGATACGGGACTTCCGGACCGGCCGGCGGGCGATGCGGATCGGCATACCGACCGCGCTCGGTACCGGCGTGATCGTTGGTGCCGTTGCCGTCGGACTTGCCGCGCGACGTCGTCGGCGGCACTGACGGCTGCGGCCGGCAACGATTGCGGCTATTGCTCTACTTTTTGTTACGCCGCTGCACGCGGGTCTTCTTCAGCAGCTTGCGGTGCTTCTTCTTCGCCATCCGCTTGCGCCGCTTCTTGATGACTGAACCCATGTGCCCGACCTCGTTACCCGCCGATTCGATTACCGACGTGTGACACTACCTGCCGCGTTATAGAACCCGCCGAAGGCCGATCGCCTCATCCGCCCCTCCGGGGCGGAATCGCGCTCCGCACCGCAACCTCGCTCCGCTCGCGCGGACGGCGGGCTCTTCGCGCGAGCGCTCATCGCGTGGTGGTCACCATCGGAGCAGCTTCCAGCCCCGCGGGCAGAACGCAGTTCGTCTAACCAGCTTCTATGAACGCCGCGCGGAGGTAGTCGTGCACCGCCTTCTCGGGGACTCGGAACGACCGGCCGAGCCGGACGGCGGGCAGGTCACCGCCATGCACCATCCGGTACACGGTCATTTTGGACACGCGCATGACCGCAGCGACCTCGGCCACGGTCAGGAACCGGACCTCGGCGAGCTCGGGGTCGACCGGCCGCACGCCGGATCCGCGCCCGGAATCGTCCGTTTGCCGCTTCTTGGCGGTCATGGCGCGGTCTCGATGCAGTCAGTGCGGGGTCGCGCCGACCCGGCACCTGTGATTCGCTCGCTCATAGGTGGTCACCGAACACTCTCGGCACGTGTCGGTGCGTTGGCTTCCCCACCAACGAACGGGACACGCACGTGCTGTATGGACATTAGCGGTACCAGTGGGGCTGATGCGATAGCTGTACCCCACCTGGGCAACAACCCAGCACAGTTTTAACCTGGTTTGCCCGATTTGGGTGGGTCGCTCTGCGCGCCCAGTTCCGCGCTACGCAGCGCAGCCGCCTCGATCGCGGCCAGCATTGCAGCCCGGACGCCGTGCACCTCGAGCTCCCGGATCGCGGCGATCGTCGAACCTCCGGGGCTCGTCACGGCCTCGCGCAACTGCACCGGGTGCTCGCCGGAGTCACGCAGCATCTTCGCCGAACCGATCGCAGTCTGGACGATCAGGTCAGCAGCGAGCGAACGGGGCAGACCGAGCAAAATGCCCGCGTCGATCATGGCCTCGACGAGGAAGAAGAAGTACGCGGGCCCGGAACCGGACAAAGCGGTCACCGCGTCCAACTGCGACTCGGGCACCCGGATGACGCGCCCGACCGAGCCCAGCAGCGCCTCGGCGACCGCGAGATGCGACTCGTCGGCGTGTGCGCCCGCCGCAACGGCCGTCATGGCCTCGTCCACCAACGCGGGCGTGTTCGGCATGCACCGCACGACGGACACGCCGTCCGGCAGGGCGGCCTCGATCTTCGTCGTCCGGATTCCGGCCGCGACCGACACGACGAGGTGCTCCGGTCCGACAACCGGTGCGAGCTGATCGAGCAGTGCGTCGATGTCCTGCGGCTTGACGGCCACCACGAGCGTCTGGGCGACGGCCGCCGCCTCCGCGACGTCGAGCGCCTTCACGCCGTACGTGTCCGCGAGGTAGCTCGCGCGCGCATGGAACCGTTCGACGACGACGATGTCCGCCGGCGTCCGCTCGCCGCGGAGCAACCCGGACAGCAACGCCTCGCCGATCTTGCCGCCACCGAGGATGGCAATGGTCTCCATCGTGATTCAGCCTTTCGTCACGAGGGAACGGGCGAAGAACGTGAGATTGGACGGCCGTTCGGCCAGTCGGCGCATGAGGTATCCGTACCACTGCGCGCCGTACGGCACATAGACGCGGACGGTGTGGCCGGCAGCGGCCAGTCGCTGTTGTTCGTGCGGACGGATGCCGAACAGCATCTGCAGCTCATAGCGCTGCTTGGCGTGGAACCGGGCCCGCTCGATGCCGATGCCGATCAGTCTCGGGTCGTGCGTGGCAAGCATCGGGTAGCCCTCGCCGGCCATGAGGATGTTCAGGCACCGGACGTAGGACAGGTCGACGTCCTCGCGCTTCTGGTAGGCGACGCCGGCCGGCTCGCGGTACGCGCCCTTGCACAGCCGCACCCGGCTGCCCGGCCCGGAGAGATCGCGGCAGTCCCCCTCGGTGCGGCGCAGGTACGACTGGAGGACGGCCGCGGTCGCCGGGAAATCGGCACGCAACTCGACGAGCGCCTCGAGCGTCGCGTCCGTGGTGGTGTGATCCTCCATGTCGAGGGTCACCGTCGCGTCGACGGCTTGCGCCGCGGCACAGATCGCCCGGGCGTTCTCGAGCGCGATCTTCGCGCCGTCCCTACCCAGGGCCTGACCGACAGCGCTGAGTTTCACGCTGACCTCGGCCCGACACGTCAACGCGTCGGTACGACCGGTGAGCTGCGCCGCGTGCAGCGCGGCCAGCAACTCGCGATATGCGGCGACGACCGCGTCGGCCTGCGCGCGATCGGTCGTGTCCTCGCCGAGATGATCGAGCGTGACCGTCAGCCCGTCGCCGAGCAGGTCGCGCGTCGTGTCGACGGCCTGGTCCGTGCTCGCGCCACCGACGAACCGGTGCACGACGCCGCGCGAAACCGGAGCGTTGGTGACGAGGCGCTCGAGCCGCGCGTTGCGCGCGGCGGCCAGGATGGCGGAACGCAGCATGCAACCCAGGCTAGTGACCGCTGATGTCGATGCGGCTGGCTGCTCCGATCTACGGGTGCGACAGCCAGTCCAGGCGGCGCAGGATCACGCCTTCGCGCAGCGCCCAAGGACACAGCTCGACCACCTCCACGTCGAGGGCGTCCATCGCCGCTGCCGCCACGACCGCCCCGGCGAGTGTCTGGTGCGCACGGGCGGCGCTCACCCCGTCCAGTTCGGCGAGGTCGGACGAGCCCATCCGGGCGATGAACGCGGTGATCTGCGCCAGCCCGTTGCGGTTGAGCAGACGCTCGGTACGCGGGCCCGCGGAACTCGGTGCTGCGCCGGCGAGCCGGGCCAGCGTCCGGAACGTCTTGCTGGTCGCGACGACCCGGTCGGGACGGCCGATGTCGAGCAACTTGCGCGCAGGCGCTGCGAGTTGCTCGTCGACGTACTCGCGTAATGCGGCGACCTCGTCGCGTGGTGGCGGGTCGCCGTGGAAGTGTTCGCGGGTCAGGCGTGCCGCACCGAGCGGCAGCGAGAGGGCGATCTCCGGGTCCTCGTCCGCGCCCGCGGCGAGTTCGAGCGAGCCGCCGCCGATGTCCAGGCTGATCAGCGTGCCGGCACTCCAGCCGAGCCAGCGACGGACCGCGAGAAACGTCAGCCGGGCCTCGTCGTCACCGCTGAGCACCTGCAGATCGACGCCGGTCTCTTTGGTGACGCGTCGCAACACCTTGTCGCTGTTGCGCGCGTCGCGGACGGCGGACGTGGCGAACGCGAGGAGTTCGTCGCAATCCAGCGACGCGGCCTGCTTCCGTGCCTCGGCGACTGCCCGGACAAGAGCGTCCGCGCCGCGTCCGCCGAGATCACCGTGCTTGTCGATGTTCTCGGCCAGCCGGAGCTCGCGCTTGTCGGAATGCTGCGGCGTCGGCTCTGCGCCGCGGTGGGCGTCCACGACCAGGAGGTGGACGGTGTTCGAACCGACGTCGAGCACGCCCAGACGCATGGGCCGAGCCTATTACGCTGCATGTCATGCCGGATTCCGTGAGCGAGGTAGGGCTGGACTTCCCACGCGAGTGGGTCGAGTTCCAGGACCCTGCGGACGCCGATCATTGGATCCGTGCCGACCTGACGTGGTTGTGCTCGCGGTGGACGTGCATCTTCGGTCGCGGGTGTCACGGCACGGTGGCCGGCCAGGCGAGCACCGGTTGCTGCAACCACGGCGCGTATTTCACCGACCGCGACGACGAGGCGCGCGTCCGTCGTTTCGCCGAGAAGCTCACCCGGCGTGACTGGCAGTTCTACGATCGCGCTCGCAAGACCGGCAAGGTGCGATTCTCCGAACGAGTGCCGGACGACGAGGAGAAGCGGCGTAAGACGCGCATCGTCGACGGCGCATGCATCTTCCACAATCGCGAGGAACACCCGGGCGGGATCGGGTGTGCACTGCACAGCTATGCGCTGCGCAAGGGACTGGAGCCTCTGGAGACGAAGCCGGAAGTGTGTTGGCAGTTGCCGGTGCGGCGGGAGCAGGAGTGGGTTGATCGGCCGGACGGCACGCGCATCCTGCGTTCGACCCTGGCCGAGTTCGACCGGCGGGCGTGGGGCGAGGGCGGGCACGACCTGGACTGGTACTGCACCTCGTCGCCCGAGGCACACATCGGTGGTGAGGCGATGTACGTGTCGTACGAGCCGGAACTCGTCGCGCTGATCGGGCAGCCCGCCTTCGACGAACTCGCGCGCATCTGCCAGGAGCGGTTGAAGCTCGGTCTGGTCGCGGTGCACCCGGCAACCGTGGCCGCCGAGTCGTCCTGACTTTCCGCAGCCGGTGTTGGCACCGGGCAGCGACGCGCGCGGTCGAGCGATTCCCGCTCGTTGATCAACAGCCCGGGACGACGGTCTGGACCGCCAACACCGGTAGTTGATCAAGCGCCGGGCGCGCAGGAACCACGCCAGGATCGAGCGCAAGGACCGCAGCACGTGCCGGGCCACCGCTGTGCCCCGCGCAGCCACGCAATCCGCGAGGTTCAGCGTGCGCCCGCGCGGCAAAGCACGGCCCCGCTACCGGCGGAAAGGGACGCGATTCGCCTACGCGGACTCGAATTTGTAGCCGAGGCCGCGCACCGTGACGAGGTACTTCGGCCGGCCGGGGTCGGGCTCGATCTTGGCACGCAGCCGCTTGACGTGGACGTCGAGAGTCTTGGTGTCCCCGACGTAGTCCGATCCCCAGACCCGGTCGATGAGTTGCCCGCGGGTGAGCACCCGTCCGGCATTGCGCAGCAGCAGTTCCAGCAGATCGAACTCCTTGAGCGGCATGCTCACCTGACCGCCGTCGACGGTGACCACGTGCCGTTCGACGTCCATCCGGACCGGCCCGGCCTCGACGGTATTGGTCATCAGCTCGTCCGGCTCACCGCCGCGGCGCAACACGGCTCGCACCCGGGCGATCAACTCGCGCGACGAGAACGGCTTGGTGACGTAGTCGTCCGCGCCGAGTTCGAGTCCGACCACCTTGTCCACTTCGGTGTCACGTGCGGTCACCATGATGATCGGCACCTTCGACCGGTTACGCAGCTCGCGGCACACCTCGGTGCCGGACAGCCCGGGCAGCATCAGGTCGAGCAGGACGAGGTCCGCACCGCCACGATCGAACGCGGCTAGCGCGCCGGTTCCGGTGCCGGCGACCTCGACCTCGTACCCCTCGCGGCGCAACAGGTATGACAGCGCGTCCGAGAACGACTCCTCGTCCTCGACAACGAGCACTCGGGTCACGATTCCTCCGAGGATCGTGCAGGCGTCTGGGCCGCGACCAATCCACGACCCGATGCGGACTGTCCCGCATCGAGATGAACGCGGGGTAGCCGAATGGTGAACGTCGACCCCGCACCGACTGTGCTCTGCACCGCAACGGTTCCGAGGTGGTTGGTCACGATGTTCCGCACGATCGCCAGCCCGAGCCCGGTGCCCCCCGTCTCCCGGGACCGCGCCGGGTCGACCCGGTAGAACCGTTCGAAGATGCGATCCAGGTCGACGGCGGCGATACCGAGCCCTTCGTCGGTGACCGAGATCTCAACGGTCGGCCGGGCCTGCTGATCCGAGCTCGGGACAGCGGCGACGAGAACCGTGGTGTCGGAGGGGCTGTATGCGACGGCGTTGTCGATGAGGTTCGCGACCGCGGTGACCAACTGCGCCTCGTTGCCGCGCACGACGAGATCCCGCTCGGGGCAGCGGACGTCGACGGTGATCGAGCGCTGTTCCGCGACCAGACGGACGCGGTCCGCCGCTTCGACGAGCAGCCGCGGCACAGCCACTTCGGCCGCGCCCGGCATGGGGTCGGCGCCCTGCACCTTGGACAGTTCCATCAGCTCGTGCACAAGCCGACCGAGCCGCGTGCTCTCCTTCTGCATCCGGGCCGAGAACCGTGCGACCGCAGCCGGATCACCGGCCGCCTGCTGTACCGCCTCGGCCAGCAGAGTGAGCGCTCCGACCGGGGTCTTGAGCTCGTGCGACACATTGGCGACGAATTTCCAGCACATTGGGATCCTAAGCTTAGAATTCCACGTGGACAAGTTGTCGCGGCCGCTTCTATAGTGTCACCTAAATACTAGTGACTCCAGCGTAACTGGACTGGCCACAGTTAGGCCGCAAATGTAATCACACTGGCTC
>JADMIO011874953.1_pt1 | contig 81787 bp, 70 predicted proteins | sample 8958161 | NCBI WGS metagenome assembly JADMIO01 (sample SAMN16585339, study PRJNA669376) | soil metagenome | isolation source: Crop rotation soil | place: USA: Cullars Rotation, Alabama | collected 2011
CGCGACAACTTGTCCACGTGGAATTCTAAGCTTAGGATCCCAATGTGCTGGAAAGCCGGGATACCGGAACCAAATAAAGTTATTGTTTGTGGACCGGTAGCAGAAAATACACCTGTTCCAACGAATTGTATACCGTTGATAAGGCCTGTAGATATGGTATAATCACCAATAGTGGTAACATTTACATTAATAGTTACAGTATTGGCATTGGTCAATACGCTGTCTACAACATAATCTCCACTTATAAGGGGGGCGGTGCAGGGCAACGGTTCCCCATCCATGGTAAATTCAGCGCTACCGGATTGGGAACCTCCACTGGTATCAGTGCCATTTTCTACACTCATTTCTTTATCACAAGATGCAAGTGCAGCCACCAATAACAGGGAAAATAAGACGGATTTAATCGAACGAAACATACGGTTATTAATTTAAGGGGTAAAAATACACTTTCTCTGCAATTTTTTGACAAGTATTGAAAAATGATGTTCATTTTCACCGCAGAGAACAGGAGAGGCAGAGCTTTCGCAGAGTTCCTCAGCGAAAACTCATTAACTCATGTTCTCTGCTGTAGACCTGCCCGTCATATTATAGGACGATGAAAAAAATATTTTTTAATCATTTAAAACAGGAAATCAATTTAATTATTGTCTATATATTTACAAACTCACAAAATGATACTGTTATGAAAAGAGAATTATCAAGTTGGTTTAGCCCGGCGCTTCAAAAAGAAATGCCGATCGTTGCTTATGGGGATTACGGGTTTGCATTGTTGCTGGTTCCCACAGCTGCTGCGGATTACCTGGAATATGAACGTTTCCAGTTAATGGAAACACTTGCTCCTTATATTAATGGTGGGAAGGTCAGGATATTCTCCATCAACAGCATCAATAATGAAAGCTGGCTGAACAATGAAATGGCCGGTGAACACAAAGCCATCCGACAAAACCAATTCAATGAATATGTTTTTAATGAAGTGGTACCCTTCATAAGAACAAATACTTCACAGGAAACACCGATCATAACATGCGGTGCCTCTTTTGGCGCTTTGCATAGTATGAATCTTTTTTTAAAACGCCCAGATCTTATAAATGGTGTGATCGCTATGAGTGGTGTATATGATCTTACAGAATACACAAAGGGTTTTTATGATGACCAGGTATATTTTAATTCTCCAGCACATTATATTCCGAATCTTACTGACGATTGGTATTTAAGCAATATCCGTCGCAGCAATCACATTCATATTCTTACCGGCAGTGGTGACTATGAAGATCCGGAAGCGTCAAGAAAATTCTCTGGCATACTTTCAGGCAAAGGGATCAATCATGAGCTTGATATTTGGGGACACGAATGGAAACATGACTGGCCTACGTGGAGGGCAATGTTGCCGGCGTATTTGGAATATAAATTTTAAATTTTAACGAACCTGGAGTGCAATTTAAAGCACTCCATTTTTAATAAATAAAACTAATAAAATGGCACACACATCAATTTATCTAAATTTTGCTGGGAATGCTGAAGAAGCATTCAACACGTACAAAAAAGTTTTTAAGACAGAATTTTCTACTCCACTTATGCGTATGGGAGACATGCCCCCACAACCCGGGATGGATCCATTGTCTGACGCAGATCAAAAGAAAGTAATGCATGTTGCATTGCCCATTCTTGGTGGTACAGAAATTATGGCAACTGATATACTTGAATGTTTCGGCCAAAAATTAATCGAAGGCAATAATCTTACGATCAGTTTGAACCCCGATACAAAAGAAGAAGCAGATCGTTTATACAATGAACTTTCAGAAGGTGGAGCAGATGGCGTTGCCCCTCATGATGAATTCTGGGGTTACTGGGGAACCTGTAAAGATAGATTTGGAATTCGCTGGATGTTCAATATTACAAACCAACAGAATTAATTTTGATGTATGATGTTTTTCTGGTTGAGGTTTACAATTAATGAAAAGTCTCAGATCTGGAAGGATATCATACATCTTAGATCATACATCATACATTTTCTCGATTGCCGATTGCCGATTGCCGATTCACGATTGCCGACTTTGCCCTAATTTTATCGAATGCAAAAAAAACTCTTCCTCCTCGACGCCATGGCGCTTGTGTTTCGTGCTTATTATGCGCTTATCCGCAGCCCACGTATAACAAGCAAGGGCCGTAATACCAATGCCCAATTCGGTTTTACAAATACATTGATCGAACTCATCAACAATCAAAAGCCAACACATATTGCTGTTTGTTTTGATACACATGCACCAACAGAACGACATACAGATTTTGCAGACTATAAAGCAAACAGGCAGGAAGCACCCGAAGATATTATCTCATCCATTCCTGATATAAAAAAGATCATCAAAGGATTTAATATTCCTGTTGTTGAACTGGATGGTTATGAAGCCGATGATATCATTGGTGCACTTGCAAAGAAAGCAGAGAAGGAAGGCTATGAAGTTTTTATGGTTACGCCTGATAAAGATTATGGCCAGCTGGTTTCTGAAAAAATAAAAATATACAAACCGGGTTACCAGGGAGGCATTGTTGAGATCATGGGGCCGGAAGAAGTTTGTAAAAAATGGGATATCGCAAGCGTGAGCCAGGTGATAGACATTCTTGGATTGATGGGAGATGCGGTTGATAATATCCCCGGTATTGCAGGTGTCGGCGAAAAAACGGCTGCCAAACTTTTGAAAGAATACAATTCAATTGAAAATATTCTTGCCAATGCTGATAATATAAAGGGAGCACTCGGCGAAAAAATAAGGAATGGTAAAGAGAATGCGATCATGAGTAAAAAACTTGCCACCATTCTTTTAGATGTGCCGGTTGAATTCCATGAAGAAGATTTTTGCATGAAGGAATGGAACCGCGATGCACTTACGGAAATTTTTACCGAGCTGGAATTTAAAACCATGGCGAAAAGAATTTTGGGAGAAGAGATCAGCATTGCCAACGTACAACAGGTTGCAACAGAAAAACCGGCACAGATGGATCTTTTCGGAAATGCTGTTGAAACAAAGCAACCCGTGAAAGAAATTGCTGAAGAAAATGATGAACCCAGCTTTGGTGCGCCTGCAAAGAATATCAATAATACAACACATAATTACATACTTGCAAATGATGACAAGGCAATTGACGCTCTTGTAAAAACACTTTCAAAAGAAACAGAAATTTGTTTCGATACCGAAACAACAAACATTGATGCCAACCTTGCTGATCTTGTGGGAATGAGCTTTTCACTAAAAGCAGGAGAGGCATGGTATGTACCCTGCCCTGAGGATAGAAAAGCAACGGAGAAGATCCTTGCTAAATTCCAATCACTGTTTAATGATCCGAAAAAAATATGGATAGGACAGAATTTAAAATACGACATGCTTGTATTGAAATGGTATGGAATAGAACTTTTGGGAGATATTTTTGATACCATGCTTGCCCATTATGTTATTGATCCCGATGGAAAAAGAGGCATGGATGTGCTGAGTGCGCAATATTTAGGATACGAACCGATCCATATTGAAGAACTGATCGGCAAAAAAGGAAAGGCCCAGGGAAATATGCGTGATGTGGAATTTGAAAAAATAAAAGAATATGCTGCGGAAGATGCTGATATCACATTGCAGCTAAAACATCATTTCCTGCCACAATTGAAAACAAAGGAAGTAGAAAAGGTTTTTTATGAAGTTGAGAATCCATTGGTAAAAGTATTGACCGCAATGGAATTTGAAGGGATACGGGTTGATGAGAACTTTCTTAAAGAATATTCTGTTGAACTGGAGCGTGAAGCAAAGAAAGCGGAAGAAAGCGTGTATGCACAGGCGGGAGTCCGCTTCAACCTCGCTTCGCCAAAACAATTGGGAGAAGTGTTGTTTGAAAAATTACAACTTGATCCCAAAGCAAAAAAAACAAAAACGGGGCAGTATGCTACGGGTGAAGATGTATTGCTGAAACTTGCTTCACAAAATAAAATTGTGGATGATATCCTCAGTTTCCGTGAGTATACCAAACTTAAAAATACGTATGTGGATGCATTGCCCGGGCTGATCAATCCAAAAACAGGAAGGGTTCATACAAGCTATGCACAGGCCGTGGCTGTAACAGGAAGGCTTAGCAGCAACAATCCCAACCTGCAGAATATTCCCATCCGTACAGAAAGGGGAAGAGAGATCCGTAAAGCATTTATACCAAGGGATGAGAACCATGTTTTGGTTTCAGCAGATTATTCACAGATTGAATTGCGTATTGTTGCCGGCATCAGCGGCGATACAAATATGTGTGAGGCATTCACAACAGGAAAGGATATTCATACCGCAACAGCTGCAAAAGTTTTTAATGTGGATGAATCTGCTGTAACAAAAGAAATGCGTTACAAAGCCAAGAGTGTGAACTTTGGTATCATCTACGGGCAGGGCGCATTCGGGCTCGCGGAAAATCTTGGCATTCCAAGATCCGAAGCAAAAGAGATCATTGATAATTATAAAAAACAATTTCCCAATATCCAGCAGTACATGGATGGTTCCATCAATTTTGCAAAGGAACATGGTTATGTACAAACATTAATGGGCCGCAAGCGCTGGTTAAAAGATATCAACTCTGCTAATTTTACGGTACGTGGTTTTGCAGAAAGAAATGCGATCAATTCTCCCATTCAGGGAACCGCTGCAGATATGATCAAACTTGCGATGATCAAAATTCACCAGGAATTTACTAAGAAAAAATTCAGATCAAAAATGTTGTTACAGGTTCATGATGAACTTGTTTTTGATGTATTGAAAGAAGAACTTGAAATGGTAAAACCAGTTATTATTAATTGTATGCAGCATGCCCTGGCGTTACCAAATAATGTTCCTACTGATGCGGAGATCGGATCGGGAATAAATTGGTTGGAAGCGCATTAAAAGCTGATACAGGATACGAGATACGGGATATGAATGCCCATATTATTTGAAAACCTATGCATCATCTGGTACTTTATATCCAGTATCCGGTATCTGGTATCCCGCATCCATAGTCCCCAAAAAATTATTGTTCACTTAATCCAGAATCCATACTTTGCGCTAAAATTACATATATGAAAAAGATAATAATTACAGCAAGCGTTTTATTCGCTTCCATTTATTGCAATGCGCAAGCTACTCCTGTTAATCAGGATGCAGCCATGAAAGCGTGGCAGGATTATATGACTCCCGGTGAGCCACACAAGATGTTGGCAAAATCAAACGGTACATGGAACGAAGAAGTTACTTCATGGATGATGCCCGGCGCTCCTCCTACGAAAAGCGTATCCGTAGCAGAAAATAAAATGATCATGAATGGTCTTTACCAGCAATCAACACATAAAGGAACAATGATGGGACAACCATTTGAAGGTATCAGCACAGTTGGTTATGACAACGCAAAAAAAATGTACGTTTCTACATGGATAGATAATATGGGAAGCGGCATTATGTACATGGAAGGTGTATGGGATGACAAAACAAAATCAATTGAATTTAAAGGAACCTGTACAGACCCAATGACCAGCAAGGTTATGAACGTAAGAGAAATATTCAAGATGATCGATGAAAAAACTCAATTTATGGAAATGTATATGCCAGGTCCTGATGGAAAAGAATTTAAAACAATGGAGATCAAGTTCACGAAGAAATAAAAACGTTTCAAACGTTTCAAATGTTTAAGGGTTTAAGACGTTTAAGGCTTAACGTTTTAAACCCTAAACGTTTAAACGCCTTAAACGATTACAACACGATCAACGCAAATCCATCTGTAGTTAAAAGCGGCTTCCTGCTGTTTGTATTATCAGATACATCATTGGATGGTAATACGGATCTTACCACGATATAATCATTATTTTCAGTTGTATTCAGATCAGCGTCTGTAGACTTAGTGTTATTCATTAACCCAACGGAAACGGGGGTGGCACCATTTACGCCTCCTTGTGTTTGATCAACCGGGGATGTAGAAACAGTGTTTTCTACTTTTGTATATGCTGCTACCAATAATGGTGTAACGATTGCCAAAGCGAGCAATTTCATCATTTCTACTGTATACCTTTTCATTTGTGTAGTTTTAGTTTGTTTGATAGCACAAAGAAACTGTAAGCATCAACAATGAAACGAATTCATCCAGCAATCGGTAATTACTAATAAGTAATCGGCGAAAGTCTGACCGTTGATTTGTTTGATTAAATGATTGCTATGATTTTTTTTCCAATTATGCATTAATACTATATTGTCAGGCTGAGCTTGTCGAAGGCGGGTTCGTTCTTAAACCGGCTTCGACAAGCTCAGCCTGACAATAAACGTCATTGCGAGGAACGAAGCAATCTCTTATGTGATTAGATTGCTTCGTTCCTCGCAATGACGAATAAAAAAAATAATTTTTCTCTGCGCCTTCGTGCCTCTGCGGTAAAAAGAAAAAGGTTACCAACCACGGTAACCTTTATAACCTAAAAACCAACGTAATAAAAACCCTCATTAAGTACTTCTAAATAATTTCCTGCTTAATTGAATTATTTTGATAAGTGCCTTTTTAAAATATGATTCGAAAAATTGAGTCTTTCTTTTTATTTATGACACAAAGTAAATAGTGTTTGTTCAGTTGTTCACTATATAATTACCGAACGGTATTACCCGTTTAGCAAACGGGAACCCACTGCTCTAAACAACCTGTCGGCTCATTTTAAAAGCCCTTGAAAAGCTTTCTTTTATGATCGATACCTCTTTGTGATTGCGGGGATCGTATTTGACCAGTATCTTATCTCCGTGATGCATTTGTGTATATTCAGCAGCGCTCAGCATTTCTTTGACCTCTACCACAAAGCTTTTCCCCCTTTCCGGTAATACCTGTAACTGGATGATGACCTGGATATCATTTTTTATACACAATCCCGTAAGCTGTAAGTTTAAGATAACAGCATCTGCATCAATACTGTTGTCGGCAAAAAGCGTAGCCCTTTTTTTGATCAATAAGAAAAACAGGCCCCCCACCACGATCACGATCCCAATAAATAAAAAAAAGCTTGTCATAAAATAATTCCTTCATTGTTCAACAAAGGAAATAAAGAAAAGGAAGAATGGTTTAATGCGATTAATGAACGGTGGGAAGAAAACTCCCAAGGGGAAAAGTTGACGGGTTGATATGTTGAAAAGCTGACAAGTTAATAGGGTTAACAGGTGCGTCCTTATCAACCATTTCAACTTTATCAACGCAACTTCAACTGTTGCAGGACATCATCTTTTTTCCGCCTTGATACTTCTACTTTGGAACCATCCGTAAGTATCACAAATTCATTGTCATTGCTTACACGGGTGATATGACGGGGATTTACAAGATGGGATTTGTGAGTGCGGATAAATTGAAACTCATCAAGCATCTCTTCAAAATGTTTCAATGTTTTGCTGGCAATAAAAGGACGCTTTCCTACCAGGTGAATATGGGTATAGCTCCGGTCTGCTTCCAGCCTTAGAATTTCATCGATGGTAAAAAAGTAAACACCTTCATTGGAAGGAACCGCAATGCGAAAATCCTTGACCTCTTTTTTGTCCATGTTCTGGACAAGGTTGTCGAACAACTGTTTTTTCTCATGCGTTGATTCTTTCTTTTCCGAATGCCGGGCAACAGCAGCTTTTAGTTCATCCGGGTCAACCGGTTTTAATAAATAATCCAGCGCACTGAAACGAATGGCCTGGATGGCGTATTGGTTATAAGCTGTGGTGAAGATCACATCAAATGCAGGATCTTTTAAAGAGACCAAAAAATCAAACCCATTCTTATGTGGCATCTCAACATCTAAAAAAACAATACCAGGCTTATATGTTTTTAATATTTCAAGGGCACTGTCTACAGAATCAGCCTGTTTAATTTCTGTAATATCCGGGATAAAATTTTTGATATAATGATCAAGGATATTTCTTGCTTTTTGTTCGTCGTCGATGATCAGCGCTTTTATCATAAAAATTGGTTTAAATATTTTTTAAGAATGTTGATAGTTCTATTACAACGCTTGTTCCCGTTGCTTTCCCTGCATCATCATATTTATCAATGATGTTGATGCTTGCATGATAACCCTGTTTCTCCAATATCGTTAACCTGTCCTTTGATATTTTCAATCCTTTTGATTCATGCCGCTTTGCTTTGCTTTGTTGTTCTTTTAATTCGAATGATCTTTTACGACCAATACCATTGTCATCGATCGTACACCTGAATATTTCCTCGTTGACACGTTCAAAAACAATTTTCATTTTTCTTTCACCGTCTTTGTGCATCAGGCCATGCCACAATGCATTTTCAATATATGGCTGCAATAGCATGGATGGTAAGAGCACTTCGTCCATTTCCAATTCTTCGTCAACGATCATTTCATAAGAGAAGCTTTGTTCAAAGCGCATTTGCTCCAGCTCAAGGTACAACTCAAGTACTTCTTTTTCTTCATCAATAGATACAAGTTTTTTACCTGAATTATTAAGTACCGTACGGAACAGTTTTGAAAATTTATTCAGGTACTTGCTTGCTTCGCCATATTTCTCAGTAACGATACATTCCTGGATACTGTTCAAACAATTGAAAACAAAATGCGGGTTCATCTGTGCCCGCAAAGCCATGAGCTGGCTCTCGGCAAGCATCTTATTGATCTCGAGTAATTTTATTTCATTTTGTTTTGCCAGCTCTTCTGCTTTGGCTTCAGAAATTTTATTGGCGCTGATAGAAGCAATGGTCGTTAAAGCCTTTAAATGATGCTCAGTAAAAAAATGTTTTTGTGAATGTTCAGAATCAATGACACCGATAACTTTTCCATCATGGAAAATGGGCACAGATAATTCTGAATTGCGCTTTTCGTCATCAATTACATATCGCGGATCTTTTGTGGTATCATTGATCAGCTGTGCCTTGCCGGTGGTCCACACACTTCCAACAATTCCATGGCCTGCCGGAATTTCAATAGGGTCAACGATCTCGTGGCCTTTTGGATTTTTCGGGCCATAGGCAGCTTTTTGTACCAATACCTTTTTTTCTTCATCCAGCAGGTATACTACACAATCTTCAAATTGTAATTGAGAGATACAGTTACGGGCTATATCCCAGCATATTTCATTTACAGAGTTTTCTCCATATACTGAATTGGCAAAATAATCAATGGTGCGGTCAATATCTTTTTGTTGCCTGCGGCGCATTGTGTTCCTGTAGATGAGCATCAGCAATAAAATACCGGCCAAAACACAAATACACAGGAACCACCATGTTTGCCACCAATGCGGCTCTACATGAAATTTCAGTGTAGTCACCTTTTCCATCCATTTTCCATGTTCATCCGTACTTCTAACTTTAAAAGTATAAAAGCCAGGCATCAGGTTATTGTAAGAAACGGTTAGGTTACGGCCAACATTCACCCAATTCTTATCAACGCCTTCCAGTTGGTAACTGTATTGCAACGAAGGGACCTCACGGTGATTGAGAGACGCAAACTGGAAGGTTACAAAATCTTCATTTGGTGAAAGGCTCAGTATATTGTCTTTTACTTCATCTGTAATTTCTTTCCCGAATATTTTTATTGAAGTGATGTGGGGAGATTCTTTTACATGAATGGCTTCAAACAGGAACGGGTCAATTTCAACTACGTGATCGAGCATGACCGCATATACTTTTTTATCGTAGATATTTACAGAGTTCCAATAATCCTGCAATGTCTGGCCAAGATCGATCTCAACCTTTGTGATATCTTTTGTTTCAGGATTAATGAACATCAATCCTTCACGGCAACCGGCCCAGATGTATCCACGACCATCAATGGCAAGATTTGATATATTATCGATAATGAGCCCGCTGCTTGTATTTACACTGTCAAGATATTTTCCATTGATATCAAATTCCATGATGCCTCTTCCACTCAGCGCTGTCCATATATGGCCCTTATCATCTTCACGCATTTCAGTAATGCTGAAATCAGGTTTGCCTGCTATGGGGGTCATCGAAAATTGCTCTGTTGCAGGATCGAATTTTAAAAAACCTTTATGGTGCAATGCAAACAAAATGCAATGATTCTTTAATACAACAAATGAAGTATAAGGATTAAAATCAAAAAGCCCATACTTTGGATCTTTACCATCAAAGCGGTCTAATTTTTTTGTTGTAGGATCGTACCTGTACAATGCATCATGTACAGACTGGAACCAAACATTTCCCGCAGCATCATTGAAGATAAAATTTGCTCCATTGGTTTCAGCATTCATATTTACCTTGTCAAAAAATTTCAATTGCTCGGCTCCTTTTTCTAAATAGAAAACACCGTAATCGCCGGCAAACCACCAGGTAGTTCCATTCTTTACCGCCATCGTGAACCGGTTGCGTGCAAGATCTGTTGTGGTAACAATATATCTTTTATACGTTCTTTCACTCATGTTATAGGCAACAACGCCCTCTTCCTTACAAGCCATCATCAAATTACTATCGATGACTGCATAGTTGCAATGTGCAAAGCCTGTTTCAAGAAAGAAATTGAAACTGGGTAGCTGGTAAATAGCTTTGAACGGATCCTGCGACTGGCTTTTACTTACGCCATTGATGGTTCCCAACCATACATTTCCTTCGGGATCTTCGATCGCATCCCTGAAAAATCCATAACCGATAGAATATATCTGCGACTGGCTATAGGGAATTTTTTTAATTGGCTTACCCGACTCTTTTAAAAATGCAGCAAACAACCAGGTTGATATCCAAACCCTGTCTTTGTGATCAACGAATATGCGGTTGGGTGCAGCGCCGTTTAATTTTATAGCATCGAGTTCGTAATAAGTATCTACTTTATTGGTCTTCCAGTCCCAGAAACAAAGGTTACCAGTATTCGTGCAGCTGAACCAAAGATTGTTCTTGCTGTCAAGCCCAATTGAATATACCATTACGCTATCGAGTAGGGGATAATGTAACGGGTTATAATCTTTACTATAAACCAGTTTCTTTTCACAGTCGATAAAATACGGTGTATTGGCGCCAACCCAAAAGCCTTTGCGCATTTGATCCCATTCAAATGCGGCAATGGTATAAGATTGTTTTTTTACCGGCTTTGCAGCAGGCATGAATTCAGCCGGTGTATAAAGTTTCCCCTTATCAAAGATCCATACACCTGCAGCCGAAGCGATCCAAAGCGCTCCATACCCATCATGTTTTATACATGAAATGATCTCATTGTTTAAAGCTGCAAAACGTTTATCGGTGATAAATATGCCGGTTCTCTTATTGAAAATTCTCATACCCTGGCGGGTACCGATCAATAAACTATCATTGCCCGATAACGGGTGAATGGCATTTATATAAAGACTGTTGAGGTACCTGGTGTTTTTAAATTGCTTTACAACAGCGCCGTCAAACCTGTTGAGGCCATTGCTGGTGCCGATCCATAAATAACCATCATTGTCCTTATAGAGGCACCTGATCTCTTTGGCGCTTAATCCATCCTGCCAGCGCAGGTTTTGGAAAATGAATTGCGCCTTCATTGAAGCAGGGGCACAGAACATCAATAATATAATAATAATTTTTAAGCGCATTGGTTTAGGTTATGGTCTACACCATTAAGATATAAAGATTAAGCATAGAAACAAGGGGGCGTAAATGGAACAGCGAAAGGTAAGTTTCAATCAACGAACGGTAATGGGTACGTTTAAAAGACGGCAAATGATTGCCGTCTTTTGTTGAAACTCATTTCAGAATTCATGCTTAAGAAACATTTACTGACTATATATTGCTTCTGTTACTACATCCTCCAATGGCAACTGAAAACCTAAATAAATAGTTGCAATGTTTCTGGTACGAAGATGAAGGAATGATTTTTTAGGCATGAATTAAAAGAAGCGAACGGTGGGTGATAATTAGTAAATGGTAATTTGATTTGAAAATTTGAAGATTTGAAAATGTGATGATTAGCCCTGTAAATTTGATGACTTCATAGTAAAAAGGTCCATTTCATTTTCAAATTTTCAAATCTTCAGATTTTCAAATCATTTCACGATTTTTACATCATGGACAAACCAGTTTTAATTTACTGCTATGACGCATACTGTGGTTGGTGTTATGGCTTTAGCCCTGTAATAAAAAAAATTGCAACAACATTTGCAGGCATCATGGATACTGAAGTTTTAAGCGGCGGTATGATATTGCCCGAGAAACCAGTACACATAAGGGTCTCTGCCAATTTTATAGCAACGGCTTATAAAAATGTAGAAGCTGCAACAGGGATCGAATTTGGAAAGGATTACCTCTGGCATGTTTTACACCCGGAAGAGAGTGATTGGTATCCCAATTCTGAAAAGCCGGCGATCGCTATGTGTATCTTTAAAGAATTTTACCCTGAACGGGCAATAGAATTTTCAGCCGACCTGCAATATGCACTTCATTATGAAGGACGTGACCTTACAGACAATGAAGCCTATCTTCATTTACTTGAAAAATACAGCATACAACCTGAAATATTTTTTAATAAACTGGAAAGTGAGGAATACAAAGAAATGGCTTACTATGAATTCTCACTGATGAAACAGTTACAGGTAAACGCTTTTCCTGTTGTGCTGATACAAACGGATGAATTAAAATTCCACATGGTTGCAAGGGGGTATACGGAGTATGAAGTGTTGAAAGAAAGAATTGAAAATGTATTGTCTGAACTGTGATTTGTTTGATTAAATGAGAACTATGATTTGTTGCCTCTGGGCCTCAATATTATTTTTTGTCCGTTGACTGAAGTCAATGGCAAAGCAAGCTGATAACTGATTGCTGAAATCTGATATCTACTTAGCCCGGTGATAATAAAAATCCTGTCTCTCCGCAGGCCCGGTTTTTCCCGCATCTATCCAGGCATGAATTGAATCTGCAGATATGATTTCATAAACGATCCTCTTTGGAAAATCATGTGCAGGGTTTTCAAAAACGAATACATTATTTTCAGAAGAAGTTAATTTAAATGCGATGGGCTGTTTGTTATTCTGGTCCTCAACGGTAGATATATAGCTGATCTCATTTTTTGTTTTTCGTAAAGCCACACGTTCTGTTACAATGGTATCATTTCCCTTCAGGTAAAATCCTTTGTTCTGTAAATGATCATCATTTACTTTCACCCAGGATTCTCCCATTATGCTTCCTTTTTTTGATTTCATTATCCAGGTTCCTTCGAGTGCATATAATTTTTTAAATGCACCGGTATCCTGTTTTACTGCAAATGCCATTAGCATAACGGCAACGGTCAATATAAAAGTTATTTTTTTCATTGTTTGTCTTTTTTAATGTCGGCAATCGGTCCCGCCATTTGCGGGATGAATCGGCAATACCGCTTTGTTTTTTGTAAGATTTAATTATTTTAAAAGAGCAACATCCTGAATATCGATTGCCGATTCCCGACCAAGCTATGCATTTATCATTCGGGTCAATTTCTCATTTTTATTCCGGAGATCAACACCTCCTTCCAATAATGATTTAATATTGGCCAGGTAAAATGTCCATCCCGTTTTGCAGCCAAGGTGCCAGCTGTGCATTCCTTCTTCTGTTGTTGGAATATTATCCTGCAGCAACTCAACAATTGTTTCGCCCTCTTCTTTTTTTATGGTAACAGTACAATTGCCGGCATTTCCAAAACTGAATTTGAAAAGATCTTTTCCATTTGCTTCAAGAATATCTCCTTCTTCAATTACAGGATAACCAAACCAGGACCAACGATAATGATCTCCTTTTTGTACCATTTCATTATTGGCTCTTATGCCATTGCCGGGATCTGAGTATTCGCTCATCTTCAGGAACCAGTATTCCATTCCTTCTCTTGTTGCCCAACACCAATATATTTTATCAATGGGAGCTTTGATATTGATCCTTGTTACAAAGCGGCTCCAGTCATATTCGCTCATAACTTTATGTTTTAGTTCTTAAAATATTATTCCATTGGACTTGCACTATTGAAATTATCTTCTGTTACGCCCTTGCTTGTATCTGCATCTACAAGTATCTTCCAGCCCTCATCTTCTTTTTCCAATACTACAAAAAATCTTCCGTAGTAAGAACTGGGAGCCTTACCTTCTTCCAGGATGGTTCCTTTGTAATAACCAGTTTCCCATGCTTTGTTGCCGCTGCAGATCCTTTTATCAAAATGCAATTCAAATAAAAAACCGCCTTTTTTATTTGGCTTCCTGTTTGGTTTTACAGGCAAATATTTTTCATAATCCTGTATCAAGTTGCGATCGATCTCTACACGTGTTACACGTTTACTATGCAGGCTCCTGAAACCCTCGTTGTTGCCGGAAGTAATATGAGCAATAAATGGCTTCCACACCTGCTGGTTTATTTCATCAGTACATTTTGAAGTATCAGCTTGCGCAAAAGCATCCGCAAAAAATAAAATTGCAACAAATACGATAACAAGTTTTTTCATCTTTCCTATTTTGGAACTGAATGTAACCCGATCCTGTTTCCCTCTGTGTCAATGAATACACCCATGTATCCATATTCAGGAGAAATTTCTGTTTTAGGAACAAGTATGGAACCACCTGCAGCTGTTACTTTATCCAATACATTTTGTACATCGGGGTTGGCATTGAGATAGATCAATGGGCCATCTGTAGCAGAAGGTTTGTGAAAGCCACCGCTGTCAACGATCGCACCACCAACTCCTCCTGCCATCATATCATCTATTGGAAACATGCGCATTTTTATATTGGGCAGGTCCATTGGTATAAGGCTAATACCAAATATGGTCTCATAAAACTTTTGTGCCCTTGCCAGATTTGTTGCAGGAACTTCAAACCAGCTAATAGCATTGTCCATAAACAGTTTTTTAAAGATTATGAAAATAGTGTTTTTAAAGTTCTTGATTCTTGGTTAAAACAATCAGCCATTCATCATAATAAATATAATAAAAATAAAAAGCCCCGTTCACCAGAACAGGGCTTCCCAAAATATTTAATCTTCGTTTTAGCGAACTCTTGTAATTATCAAATTTTCAAATCACCAAATTTCCAAATTGAATTACTCCGCTTCCGCAACCACTTCCTTCACTTCCGGTATCATTCTCTTCATCATTCCTTCAATACCAGCTTTCAAAGTTATCATTGAAGAAGGGCAACCGCTGCAACTTCCCTGCAGCATCAGGTTTACTCTTCCCTGCTCATAACTTTTAAATTGTATGGCGCCACCATCCATTTCCACGGCAGGTTTTACATAATTTTCCAATAATTCTTTGATGCGTTTTACCACATCATCATCATCGGCACTTACTTCATTGCTGCTTTCAGATTTCATGTTGGCAACCTCTTCTTCATTCACAACCGGTTTGCCTTCTTCCAGGTATTCTTTTAAAAATTGTTTGATGGTTGGGATGATATCCTGCCAGTCTTCTGTCTCACCTGTTTTTGTAAGCGTTACAAAATTGCTGGCGATGAAAACAGACCTGATGAACGGGAACGTAAATAATTCCTGCGCAAGCAAAGATGGCTTGGCACTGGCCTCATCCGGAAAATCAATGCTTTTACCGGGGTACAATAATTTGTTTGCGACAAATTTCATTGTTTCCGGGTTGGGGGTCATTTCGGTATATATGCTGATAACGGGATTGCCTGTCTTGATCATAATGTATTTCTTTATTGGGTACAAAATTAGCTTATAAAGCCCGAAAAAGGGGCCCGGCCGCAGTATTAACGGGCAAAGAGGCAGTAAATTTTCTAATTTCGAAAATTTTAACCGATTGCAGCGTTGAGCCGGGTACCATTGCCATAGTTTTGCGTAAAAGTTCTATTTTTATATAAATACCCTGTTATGCACCACAAATTAGTTTTATCAATATTGTTAGGCATTTGTGTTATGAATGTAACAGCACAAAATCCGAAAGTTATCCGCAAGGGAATGCCACCTATAACATCGGTAAGCCCGCCCCCAAATAAGGCTTTTTATAATTTTGGTCAGCTGGCCGGGAAGTGGCAGGAAGTAAAACGTACAACGATAAAGTCCAAGCAACCGGTAGAATTCTCTGATACCTTACTCATGAATTTTTATGATAGCAATAAAGTAGAAATAAAAGATGCAACCAGTATGCGTATGACGATGAAGGGAGATGCTTATATTGATCCACCATACAACCTCAATGCAGCTGGTGATGAGTATATCATAAGAGCAGTTGATAAAGACAGGTTGCTTTTGGATGATGGTGATTACCTGAAGGAAATGAATAGAAAGACCGTGTTCTATTATGAAACACTTGGAAAACTAACAGTGCCGACAGAAGTACTTACTACTCCTATTAATGTTGATCCAAAAAATCTTGAAGGCCGATGGCTGGTCTATCGCCGCCAGGCAATGGCAGGGTCGGTTGATACGGATGCAGTAGTTATTAAAACACTCGATATTTATCCATCGAACACAATTGGTTCTGCAATGGGACAGGTTGTTTGTTATAAATCTGATATTACCGAATCATTCCCATGCAAGATCGTTTATGGAAGTGCAAACATTCTTGTGATCACGGATAGTTATGTGTGGGAGTTCAATACGTATAAGGCGGATGGGAAAGAGTTTGTGTTTGGGGAAGCAGGCAGACTGCTTTACTATGCAAAGCGATAATTAGATTCTACTCTCCGAATTAATTACTTGAACATTGAATATTGAGCGTTGAGTATTGAACATTCAACGTAGCTGCAGAGTATAAGAAACATTCAATATTCAACGCTCAATGTTCAATATTCAAGGGAAAACATTTAAATCTCACGATACAATTCTAAGCTTCGCATAATTCAACATTATCTTCTTCTCCCCATTCATTTCAAAATTAATAGTCGCAATTGGGTTGTGTGAGGCGCCTTCCAGTTTTACTACATCTCCAAAACCAAATTTCTGGTGCTCTACTTTATTTCCTTCTTTCAGGTCGGCCATATCGCTTGCAACAAAATTTTCTGATGGTGTGTGTTCTTTTGTTTGTGGCCTTGCAGGCGCCGTTGCGTAAAAAGGTTTTTTCACTTCTTCCTTTTTATTAAAACCACCAAAGCCACGATTCATTCTTTCGAATGCGCTACCCTGGTTCCAGCCGGTATTGGCATTGTTCCTGGCTGCAACACCTGCATAACTGCGATCGATGTGTTGTTCGGGAATTTCATCTATAAAACGACTGGGCTCGTTTTGTTGCAATTGCCCAAAACGATAACGTGCGTTTGCATAACTCAAATATAAATTTGTCTTTGCCCTTGTGATGGCAACATAGAACAACCTTCTTTCTTCTTCCAGTTCTTCCCTTGTATTAATGCTCATTGCATTTGGAAAAAGTGTTTCTTCCAAACCACCAACAAATACAACAGGAAATTCAAGTCCCTTTGCAGCATGTATGGTCATTAGTTTTACCACGTCTGAATTTTCTTTGTCCTCATCAGCATCTGTGAGTAAAACGATCTGCTGCAAATAACCACCAAGTGTTTTGTCGCCCACTTCACCATCTTCAAGATTGGAAGGTGTTTCTGTAAATTCTTTTATTGAGTTCAACAACTCCTGTACGTTCTCATAGCGTGCAAGCCCTTCCGTTGTTTTGTCGTTGAACAATTCTTTTACAATGTTTGTGCTTTTGCCTACAATGATCGCAAGGTCGTATGCATTCTTTTTTTCGAGTTCGCTCTGGAACATTTTTATCATGGTAACAAAACCATCCAATGCTTCAAGCGTGCCGCTCCTGAACCCATAGATAGCAGCATTGGAAATAACATCCCACACACTCAAATTATTTTCATTGGCAAACAAAACCGCTTTATCGATCGTTGTTTTGCCAATGCCCCTTGCAGGAAAATTGATGATGCGTTTCAATGCTTCCTCATCTCTCGGGTTCACAACCAGGCGCAAGTAAGCAATAAAATCTTTTATCTCCTTTCGTTGATAAAAACTCATGCCACCATAAATGCGGTATGCAATGCCCATGCGACGCAATGCTTCTTCAAAACTGCGGCTTTGTGCATTGGTGCGGTAAAGAATGGCAAAGTCTTTATTAAAAAAATGATTGCGGAGTTTTAATTCCTGTACGGTATCGGCAACCATTTTGCCTTCATCGTTATCCGTCATCGTACGCACGAGTTTGATCTTATCTCCTTCTGCCTTATCAGTAAATAAAGTTTTTTGTATTTGCCCTTTGTTATTGCTGATGATCTCGTTGGCAACATTCAAAATATTTTTTGTACTGCGGTAATTCTGTTCAAGTTTTACAACGGTCACATCATCGTAATCTTTTTCAAACTGCAAAATGTTTTCAATGGTTGCTCCGCGGAAGCTGTAAATACTTTGTGCATCATCGCCAACAACACAAACATTCTCATGCATGGCCCCTAATAATTTTATGATCTTATATTGTGCCGTGTTGGTATCCTGGTACTCATCGATCATTATGTATTTAAACTTGCGTTGATACTTGCTCAATACTTCCGGAAATTTATCAAGCAGGATAAACATTTTGAATAACAGGTCATCAAAATCCATAGCGCCGTTCTTAAAACAACGTTTTGAATAAGCATCATATATCTGCGCCATCATGGGACGGTTAGCCCTTGCATCTTCCTGTTGCAGCATAAAATCATGCGCATATTCTGCCGGATCGATCAGGCTGTTCTTTGCCGCGGAAATGCGGTTATAAACGCCACTTGGTTTATACTGCTTATCATCAAGACCCATTTCATTGATGACTGTTTTTATAACGCTCTTTGCGTCTTCAGTATCATAAATTGTAAAATTGGATGGGTAGCCAAGTTTCGGCGCTTCGGTTCTTAAGATCCTTGCAAACACGCTGTGAAAAGTTCCGATATATAAATTCCTGGCTTCGCTGTTGCCAAGTGTGCGTTCAACCCTTTCTTTCATTTCGGCCGCGGCCTTATTGGTAAACGTTAGGGCAAGTATATTAAAAGCATCAATGCCATGCGCTGCCATCAAATGCGTGATCCTTGTTGTAAGTACTTTTGTTTTCCCGCTTCCTGCACCCGCAATGATCATGATCGGCCCGTCCTTATGAAGTACAGCCTGTCGTTGCGGTTCGTTCAATTCATCTAAATATTTTGACATTCTGCAAAGGTACGGATCGGGGAAATGAGGTTTGGAATCTGTGGGTAAAATATTTATTTAGTCAGCTTTCTATCCTTATTCAACATCGTTGTGTCACTCTCTTGTACTTTTTGTGCTTTATTCAACTGATTCCGAACGGGGTTTGGCTTGCCTGCAGAATCGATCTTCTTTAAATAATCCTTCAGTAATATTGAATCTCTTTTTCCATTTGGATCTGTTTGTATAATATAAACCGGGGCGGTTTTAAAAATGTCTGATTGTTTTTGATCCTCATCAGCCTTACTTATGGAATGAATTCCATGGAAAATATGAAACAATGCAAAAGCAACCGTAGCGATTGATGCTCCTCCTATTGCCTTTGTCTTATTATCCATGATGCTAAAATATTCTTTAAAAATACCTCTTGCAAATTAATAATGCCCGTTCAAAGGTTCGGGAACAAAAGATCATACACATTATACTTTCTTTACTCTGTGAAGAAGATCATAACAATATTTTTAATTTCAACACTATCAATCAACATGGAAGCTCAAACAACAACAATTGCAGGAGAATATTATTTACGCGGTGTTATGGAAACTGCATCGGGATTTAATTTATGCGAAGACAATACTTTCGAATTTTTCTTTTCTTATGGCGCACTCGATCGCAGCGGTATGGGTACCTGGGAATTAAAAGATGATAAGGTAATTCTAAACAGTCCCAAACCAAAGGAGCAGGGTTTTATATTGACAACAAATAAGGTTGAGGACAATGATAAGATCACGATCCGCATCGTTGAGCCAAATACATTTTTTCTTTCGCATGTATATGCACTTGTAAAATCGGGCGACAAACAACTGGAAGCATTAAGCGACAGGGACGGGGTCATCAGTTTTCCGAAACAACCTGTTGATAGTATTGTGTTGCTTTTTGAATTTGCTGCTGAAAAAGCTGCTGTTTTTACGATCACCAATAAAGAAGAGAATTATTTTGAATTCAGGTTCGATCCTTCCATTTTGGATGTTGTTTTTGAGAACCTTGCATTGCAGGTAGATGAGGATGGTCTATCCGGCCAGCACCCGTTACTGAAAGAAGGGGTATATCATTTTGAAAAGAATTAAGAACCTCTTTAAGATGCGGCATCAACGGGAGTGAAATATCGAACCTGTACGTTATGTATCAAATATTCAATATTCAACGTACAATGTTCAATGCTCAATGAAGTTACCTGAAGCAGTCTACCAGTTAATGCTATGCGAAACAGAACAATTAGGCTGCTGGAATTGATTAGGTTTGCTCTAAAAATTAAGATTTTTTGTAATGAAGGCATCCCCCGGGGTGCCTTTATTAATTTATTACCTTATCATTATGGATGGGTTAATAAATCTTATATTTTTTCGCTAAATTCGGGCCGCAAATAAAGGGTTATGAAGAAAAACATGCTGTTGGTTTTGTTATCCGGGCTCGTGATCATGAGTTTTTATGCATGTGGTAAGGATAATTTTGAACCCAAGGGGGGCGAGCTCCCTACCCATTATATCAAGTTTGACAGCGGCGTTTTTACCCCATCCCATCTTACAGAAGCCAACGGGTCCAATTTTACCTTTTTAAATATGACCACGGCACCGATCACGATCACGGGCGACGATACCAGCATTTTAAAACAGGTTTTGATCGCACCCAACTCGTTCTATTTTTTTAAGCCTGATACCATCCCGGCTAACCCCGTTCAAATTTACATTCCATATCACTGTGTAGAAACCCCTACTGCAAGGGGCGTGATCATTTTGAATCCATAAAATGCAACACGTTGAGTTTTTCGATATTGAACATTTTGAAAAAAATTATCACAGGGTAAAGCCACCTGCATCCTTAGCGCATCTCATCGATTTTTTCTGGCAAACAAAATTTGATCATTTGTGGAAGCAATACCCGAATGGTTTTTCGGATGCTTTATTTCCGAATATTGGTTACACCTACCTGGTCAACCTCGGCACGCCATTTATCATGCAGGTAGATGATAAGAAAACGAAAATGAGGACCGATGGTTTTTTACCGCGGCATCTTTCAATAGAATGTCACCATCAACCTGGAAATATATTGTTTGGAATTAAGTTTAAGATATCGCCGGTGATATTTGAAAAGAAGATAAATTTTTCTGAATACAAAGCGTCGATCTTCCCTTTAAGTTACCTGCTGGAAAAAAAGATACTTGACAATGTAAAGCAAGCGCCAGATTTTAACAGCAGGGTTAAACTTTTGAATGAATACTTTGCTTCTATCATTAAAAGATCGGGCGATACTGCCAGGCCAATTAAAATTGTTTCAGAGATACTCGAGAATTGTAATAAGAACAATGATTTTACAATATCAATAGAAACATTGTCAAAGAAATACGGGATATCTTCACGTACCCTTCAACGATATTTTGAAATAACTACGAGCCTTAGCAGTAAAAAAACATTGCAGATATTAAGAGTAAGAAAAGCAGCTGCACATCTTGCAAAAGATCCTGTCAATTTTGATTATAAGATATATGGCTACTATGATTACAGCCATTTTTATAAACACCTGAAACAATTTTTTCAGAAGACAACGTTGCAGCATTTGCAACCGCACCTGAGCTTATTAAGTAAATTACACAAGAGCTAATTTGGAAATTTGGAAATGCGATAATTTGGAAATTGGTTCGCATTGAATGAACTGTATTCCATTTCCAAATTTCCAAATCGTCACATTTCCAAATTAAATATGAGTCTTCAGCCAGTTGATAGTTTCCTCCGCGATCTTATAATTGAAATTTCCTTTGTTATATTGCTGGCTGTTAAAATTATCTCGTGCTTCTTCCCATGTTGCGCTTTTCATCATAAAATGATCGAGCTGTGGAATTACAATAAGTGTAGCATTGCCGGGATGCGCAGCATTCACACATTGTTGCATTAATAAGGGTTCGGCTTTGCTGCATTGCTCGTAATCAGTTTCGCCATGTACAATTAATACCGGGCAGTTCAGCGCCTGCCAGCTTTGAGCAAGATTAAATGAATCTAACTGTTGCCAATAACGCCAATGCCTGCCCCACATATCATTGCTTCCAACCTTATAAGTAAGTTCGCTTGCTACCAATTCTTTGTATTCGGGATTTTGATATAACTGCGCTGGTGATCTTTTCAAAACAAAAAATTCGTAGTAGATCTTTTGTATCTCTCTCACGAATGCTTCTGTTTGCAAATAGGTTTGATTTTCCAGTAATGGTTTTTGGATGCGGTGCATTTCAAGCAGGAACTCACTCCATGGCCTGAACGTAGCGCCAAATACCATCACCGCTTTCGGGTTATGTCGCTTTGCAACTTCAGGAGCGATCACGCCGCCCATTGAATGGCCCCATACAATGAGTTTTGTTTTATCCACGTAAGGGAGTTGCTCCATGTATTTATAACCGGCATCAAAACTTTCTATATCTGTTACCAAGTCAACTTCGCCGCATGGCACACAATGATAACTATCGCCAAGCCCAGACTTTTCTATTGTTACAACTGCATAACCGGCTTTGATCCATTCATTGATTATTTTTCCATTATAGCTTGTTGAATAGTTTTCAATACTGCCACAACCATAACCGGGAATCAACAGTATAGCGGGAACATTTGTTTTTCCTTTTGGTTTTCTTGTAATGGTTCGCAAAGCACCATCACGAAATTTTACCCAATCGTATTGTATTTCTGCAATATCAGACTGTTCAAAGGGGCGCATGATAGCGGCCCCTTTAATGGTCATATTTTTTTTATTGCGAATGAATTTTATTTCAACCTGGTCACCAGTTCTTATTTCAGAAGCAACTTTGCCATATGCCTGCATCGAGCTAAGTTTGGTTCCATTGAGTTCGGTAACAGTATCAGCTTTTTGTAATTTTAATTTTGCAAAAGTTCCATTGGCCAATAAACTATCAACAACAATTCCACTTGCTACCGGTTTGCCGATCAATCCTATGATCGCTTTGCGTGGAGGTTCTTGTGCAACTACGTTAAGAGAAGTTAGTAACAGAAGCAATAATATTTTTCTCATGTGACATTTTTTTAACTTTAATAAACCTCTAAACTTCTAAGCTCCTAAACTTTATTGTGCCCTCTGTCTCTCTTCCTCCGAACCCGTTGTTCTTCTCCTCGCAGCCTGTACTTTATTGTTTCCAAATCTATAAGTAAAAGTAAGATTTGCTACTCTTGTTTCTCTTTTTGCATGCCACTTCTCAATGTAATTATTGTAAGTGATCACTGCTTTTGGAAGATTGGTCCAAAAGATATCACTGATATTGAACCGGATCGTTCCTTTATTTTTCAATATCAATTTTTGTACACCGGCAGAAAGCGCCCATTGAGGATCTGCAACCATGAAACCGTCCTGCCCGCCGCTGTTAAAACTTCCATTCAATTCAGACGACCATCCCTTTTTAAAACTGAAACTATTATTGCTGCGGATATCTGCAGCAGGCTTTCCCCTGTTCAATTGCGTGCCGCTGAAGTTGCCATTGAATTTTTGATAATAGATGTCTGCATTGTTTACCATTGTCCACCACTTACTCATATGAATAGGAGCAGAAATACTCAAGCCAAAATAATCAGATGAAGCAAGATTGATCGGGACCTGTACGGTCACGTTATCTGCCGATGGTATATTTGGAAATACTTCTTTGAACCTTGCCAGTGTTATATTCTGGTTGTCTTTTGTATGACTGTAATTAAAAGAAAAATTCAGGTTCTTTAAAGTATAGCTTAATTCATATGACCATGTTAGTTGCGGTAACAATCCTGGTCTTCCTGTTGCATAGGTAGTAGGATCAATTAAAAATAAAAATGGATTGAGGTCCGAATAGCCCGGCCTGTCTATGCGACGGCTGACAGAGATACCTATTTTATGATCCTGCTTTAATTGATAGTTAAAGAAAGCGCTTGGGAACAATTGAAAATAACTTGAATCAAATTTTTTATCACCGATCTTTTGATCTGTTTTGATATTTGTTTGTTCACCTCTTAATCCAAACTGCAAATCAAACTTTTTAAATTCCTTGCTGAAATTAATATAAGCCGCATTGTTGTTTTCATGATAAATAAAATGATTTGTTTTATTTACATCATTCTCAACAACACCTGTACTCACATCAAAGAACTTTGCATCGTTATCAGCCGAAACAAAACTGGTTTTAAAGCCAGCTTCCAGTTTTGCTCCTTTTTTCAATGGATTCACATAATCAAACTTCGCAGTCTTAAATGTTAGTTTTCCATTTTGATCACCATCTAAAACATAATCCGGTTGTTGGCTGCTGCCATCCAGTTTATAATAACGGCTTGCATTTCTTGTTAGTGATGCAGAATTGTAAACGCCATAATCAAGATCGGTCGTTAATTCTTTTCCGGTACTATCAAATGTATGTTTGAAGTTGATATTAGCAGCGATATTTTGGCCATGATCATTATTTGTTGCCAGTGATTGAAATGTACTTGCAATTTCCCTATCTGTATCCAATACGGTTGAATGGTTATCATTTTTACGAGTATAATGATTGAAATTTCCATTTACAAGAAACCCGATGATCGTTCTCCTTGATGGAAAGATATCCATACCCAACCTTGCTGTATGGCTGCTGATAGGCGATTTTGAAAAATTATCTTTAAGGTCGCCGCCCTGGTAGATACCGTTATCATAAAAGCTCCTGTCAAGGTATAAATGATTTAATCCGATGCGGTAAGCATAATTATAATTACCAAATACGTTTACTTTTTTATTCCTGTAATTGAATGTTGTTCCTGTGTTTGTTTTTGAATAAATACCCTGGCCATAACCCGTATTGAATGTACCGTTGATCCCTAGCCGCTGATCTTTCTTCATGTGAATGTCGATGATGCCAGAGTTCCCGGCAGCATCATATTTAGCAGATGGATTGGTGATGATATCAATCCGATCAATGGCAGCAGAAGGTAATCCACGAAGGTAGTTTGCCAGATCAGCCCCGGTCATTGAAGAAGGCTTTCCATCAACCATGATAATAACACCTTGTTTGCCCCGTAAACTAATAACATCATTCTGGTTAACATTTACACCGGGGGAGCGTTCCAATACATCCATTGCCGAACTACCTGCGCTGATGATGCTGCTTTCTACATTTACGACAATACGATCTGATAGTTTTTGAATGAACGGCTTTTTTGTTACAACGGTTACTTCTCCAAGGCGCTTGGTTTTCCCGGGAATCAAATTCATGTCAATCACATTGGCGGTAGGCTGCTGTTCAGTAATGTTTATTGATGCAGAATATTTTTCTTCATAACCAATGGCTGAAAGGCGTATCAAATAATTCCCTACAGGTAGATGATCAAACTCAATAAGCCCGTCTTTATCCGGCAATGAAGTTTTTATCACCGAACTATCACTGGCCTTTAATAAAAAGACGGAAGCGTTCTCGATCTTTTCTTTCTTATCATTTAAAACGGTAAGCGATATTTTACCATTATTAAATTGTTGTGCTAAACATAGCTTGCTTAAACAAACTAACAGCATTGTAAATAAAATTTTTCTCATGGCGGAGATTTTTTCAAATCTCTACAATTAACGAGCAGTTTCGTAGTGATTAATTATCAACAGCCAATGCAGGACGATGAGCGGCTTTTATTGAAAATGCTGTTGTCGGAATTTTACTTCCATATCAAAATAAAAGGGCAGGTATAAAACCTGCCCACAATTAATCCAGAGTAGCACAGTTATGTGCTATTTGAACGGGTATAAAATTTTTGTCACTTAGTGTCTGCGTATCCGGGTGTTAACATGATTGTGTTAAGACATTTGCTTGGACGCTGTGTAAATAAAAATCCTTCGATCGATAAAAAGAATATTTTGACCATGTCTTACTGTTGACAGAGTTTTATTTTAATTACATTGATATTATTCTTTGCCAAAAAATAATCCTGTTTAAAAAAAGCGCAATTTTGCCCATCTACTTTTATTATGGCAACAAACAGGAAGGCAGCGATTGGCTTTATTTTCATAACACTTATGATCGATGTTACGGGCCTGGGATTGATCATCCCGGTATTTCCTGCATTGATACAACAGCTGATACATGGTAATATAAGTGAAGCTTCCAAATTGGGTGGTTGGCTCACTTTTACTTATGCCATTATGCAGTTTATTTTTGCACCTGTATTGGGAGGCGTGAGTGATAAACTTGGCCGTCGCCCTGTGCTTTTATTTTCGTTATTTGGTCTTGGACTGGATTATGTTTTTTTATCTTTTGCTCCAACCATCGGTTGGTTGTTTGTTGGAAGGGCCATTGCCGGCATTACAGGTGCAAGTTTTACAACAGCCACGGCATATATCGCCGATATCAGTACAAAAGAAAACCGGGCACAGAATTTTGGAATGGTAGGCGCCGCATTTGGTTTGGGTTTTATCATCGGACCGGTCATTGGTGGTTTGTTGGGCACATTTGGGCCACGCATTCCTTTTATGGTGGCTGCAGGTTTAAGTTTATTAAATTGTTTGTATGGTTATTTCATTTTACCGGAATCACTTTCAAAAGAACACCGCCGTTCCTTTAGCTGGAAACGTGCAAATCCATTGGGATCATTGCGGCAGCTTGGTAAATATCCGGGCCTTGGTGGATTGATCAGTTCTTTTTTTCTTATTTATTTAGCTGCACATGCCGTACAAAGCAACTGGAGTTATTTTACCATTGAGAAATTCAAATGGGATCAAAAGATGATCGGTATCTCGCTTGGTGTGGTTGGATTGCTTGTGGCAACGGTACAGGGAGGCTTGATAAGAATTATAAATCCAAAACTCGGAAATGAAAAAAGCGTTTACATCGGACTGTTATTCTATGCTGCAGGGTTATTATTTTTTGCGTTCGCTTCACAAAGCTGGATGATGTTTGTTTTTTTAATTCCTTATTGCATGGGTGGTATTTGCGGGCCGGCATTGCAATCTATTATTTCAGGCAATGTTCCCAGGAATGAACAAGGTGAATTGCAGGGGGCACTTACCAGTTTAATAAGCGTTACATCTATTTGCGGGCCCCCATTAATGACAGGATTGTTTTCATTCTTTACAAAACCCGGGACAGTATTTCATTTTTCGGGAGTGGCATTTTTTCTCGGCTCTATACTTATGCTGATAAGCGCTTTTATTGCTTATAGAACATTAAAGACACACACACTAAAAACTGCGGAACCATAAAATTTCATTGCGTTTATACTTTACATTTATTGATATTATTGTATAAAAAAAAGATTTTTTTTAACCTTGTTATACACAATAAAGAGCTGGTTATTACGCTTATATAGCAACCAATGCATTCCTAATGTATTGACTATGAAAAACCCTTGAAACCGAGAAAAACTACTAACCCAGTCTGTAACTTTTACGTTCCTGCCGGGAAATTTCCTCTAAATCTTACGGGTATTTTCGAAAAATAATACAGCAATTTATAAGCTACTTACAAAAATCATGATCTACTACAAGATTTTTTGTTAGGTACTACAGGACAACGAAGAGCCCCGGTATTGGACGGGGCTTCTTCTATTTACGTTGAGCATTGAATATTGTGCGTTGAATATTGAAAATTCATTTTGGTCCCTGTTTATTAAAGAGATTGTTTAAAATAAAAAGCCTTCAGATCTGAAGGCTTAAATAAATTTTCAATATTCAACGTACAATATTCAATGTTCAACTATAAAACAGCAATAGCTCCTGCAAACTGGGTAATAATTCCAACGAGTAGTCCCATGTAAATATCTTTTTGTTCATGGCTCCTGGTTAATAGCCTTGATGTGCAGACGAAACCCGTTATCAATAATGCAATACACAATGGCCATGTCATAAGCATTGTATTGGATCGGGCTATTATTAAAAAAAAACCGATCAATCCACCCATACCAATTGCATGCATACTTATCTTAAAATAAATATTTGCAATGAGTGCAACAGATGATGCGAGAAAGATCCCCAATATATAAGATGTGAGCAGTAAGGGATATTGTGGTTGATTTTTAAATACCAGGTAAGCCCAGAAAAAAAAGATACCAGAAAGTATGTAAGGAATGATCCTGTCTTTTTGTGTACGCAGGAATATGGAATCAATAAATCCTACTGCCTTTGTAAGTAATACACTCATGAGTGGAAAAAAAACAATGTTTAATCCAACAATAAGCATTGTTTGTCTTTTTTCCCCGGCAGAAAAACCGGAAAAAGCGGACGGATGTATGTACAATAAAAACCAGGTAATATATAACGGGATAAATATGGGGTGAAAGAGATAAGAAAAAAATCCTGAAAAGATCTTTCCTGCCATTCCCGGTGAATTGTTATTTGCTGATTGCTGTTCCGCTGTTAAAACAGTATTCATTTTAGAAAAATATTTTAACGCGTTATAAAATTTTCCTGAGCCTTGCAACAGGTATGTTTAATTGTTCCCTGTATTTAGCAACGGTCCTTCTTGCAATGTTGTATCCTTTTTCCTGGAGCATTTCAGTAAGTTTCTCATCGCTATAAGGATGTTTTTTACTTTCTTCTCCGATGAGGTCGGTAAGTATTTTTTTTACTTCACGGGTACTTACTTCTTCCCCGCTGTCTGTTTGTAAACTTTCGCTGAAGAAAAATTTAAGCCGATAGCTGCCAAATTCAGTTTGTACAAACTTGCTGTTTGCAACACGGCTCACAGTTGATATATCAAGATTGGTACGTTCAGCAATGTCTTTTAATATCATCGGCTTCAGGTCTGTTTCATCACCTGTCAGGAAAAAATCATGTTGGTAATTCATGATTGCTTCCATGGTATTCAGTAATGTATTCTGTCTTTGTTTAATGGCGTCAATGAACCATTTGGCAGAATCAATTTTTTGTTTGATGAACAATACCGCTTCTTTTTGCTGCTTGTCTTTTTTATTTCCCTTATCATAATCTTTCAGCATATCACGGTAACCTTCGCTGATGCGAAGATCAGGAGCGTTCTTACTGTTAAGGGTAAGTTCTAATTTGCCGTTGTTGTTGGCAATGAAAAAATCGGGGATCACATAATTCTCTCCCTTGTTTGTATCGCCAACCGTTCCTCCCGGTTTGGGATTCAGTTTAACGATCTGTGCGATGATATCCCTTAGTTGCTGGTCATCGAGATCAAGTCCCTTCTGTATTTTTTCGTAATGTTTTTTTGTAAACTCATCAAAGTATTTATCAAGTACTTTAATGGCGAGCTCAATGTTTTTGCCCTGGTCAAGTTTTCTTTCCAGTTGCAGCAATAAACATTCCTGTAAATTTCTTGCACAAACACCGGGTGGATCAAATTGCTGTATCTGTAAAATGATATTATTTACTTCTTCTTCATCAGTATCTACATTCTGGCGAAATGCAAGGTCATCAATGATAGAAGCAATGTCCCTTCTTAAATAACCATCATCATCAAGACTTCCAACGATCTGCTCGGCAATTTTTTGTTGCTGTTCATTTAACTTAAGCATACCCAATTGCTGAAGCATTAGTTCATTGAAGCTTGTTTCTACTTTATGTGGAATGACCCTGCTGTCATCGGCTTCCGGGTAGTTATCGTCACGCAATTTATAATCACCGATATCATCGTCACCTTCGTGAACATATTCACTTATATCAATATTATCATATTCTTCTGTGCTTCCATCTTTTTCAAATTCATCTTCTGTAGAATCTGCAAACTCATCTTTATTCTCAAATTCATCTTCATGCCCTTCGTCTCCCTGTTCAAGTGCCGGGTTCTCTTCCATTTCTTCTTTGATCCTTTCATCCAATATGGCAGTAGGAACCTGGAGCAGCTTCATTAACTGAATTTGCTGGGGTGATAATTTCTGTAGTAACTTTTGCTGTAAACTCTGATGTAATGCCATGCTGTTAGTCTTTAAGTTTTTTCAAGAATGATCTTATATATATTCAGAACTTTTGCTCGTTTTAAAACGTAAATTTACAATAAAGGTTCACTTTTTTATGATAGCAAAACGGAAAAATTTTTTTTTTGCATGATGTTTGCTGCAAATGCGACTTTCTCCCAAATTTCTCCTAAAACATTTGGTTATCCGGCATCAAATAAAAAAGATTCCTTAAGCAGGCCACCGCTTTCGCTAACACAGGTACCCGCAAATTTTTATGCAACACATTTGGGATTCTTTTGTAAGAAGGAATGGAAATTCGAATCTGCAACAAAACTGCCTTTTAGATTCAGGCTTGGCAATGTTGGGTATTGTGATTGGTTAGAGGGGAAGAAGGGTGCAGTGTTTCCAGTGCATTAAGGTTGAAATGTTGACAAAGTTGAAAGGGTGATAAGGGTTTTTAACTTGTTACCTTATTAACTTATCAACCTGTCAACTTAATTAACATCACCTGCTCACCTTAGGAAGCAGCGCCGGTTTCTTAAAATAATTGTTCCTAATGCTATCAGCCCAGCCATTCAGATTTTTTTCAAAAGATTTACTGCTATAGAATATCATGCCCTGGATGTTGGGCGTATTTCTAACTTTTACGATCTGTCTTGGCAATTGGGTTTTATCTCTCCATGCTGCATTCGTATTTGCCCGGTAAGTACCAAGGCCGATATAACAATTTTTTCCATAGGTATGTTTGCTCCACCAGTCTACCAATACTTCATAAGGCGCAGCAGGGTGGCCAAATTCCCAATACAATTGCGGGGCAACATAATCGATCCAGCCATTTTTTAACCACAATAAAATGTCTGCATATAATACATCATAATTTGTAGGCCCGGCTTTTGTAGCGCTGCCTTCCGGATCCTTATCTATATTTCTCCATACACCAAACGGGCTTATTCCAAACTGGCAATGTTGATTTTGTTGCCTGATGGTTTTTGATAACATGGAAATAATAGAATCTGTATTACTCCTGCGCCAATCAGCTTTAGTCAAACCATTCCCATATTTTTTATAACTCGCATCATCTGGAAATTCTTTGCCACCGATCGGGTAAGGATAAAAGTAATCGTCAAAATGAATGGCATCTACTGCGTACCTGTTTACCACATCTTTTACAACAGCAGTAACATAAGCCTGCACATCTTTATTCCCAGGGTCAAAATATTTTTTATCGCCATAAGTGAGGAACCAATCCGGGTGAATATTGGTTATATGAGTAGCGGTAAGTGAACTCTTCCTTACATTGAAAACTGCACGGTAAGGGTTCATCCATGCGTGAAATTCCATTCCGCGTTTATGGGTCTCTGTTATCATGAATTCCAAAGGGTCATAGTAGGGAACCGGTGGTTGTCCCTGTGTACCGGTTAGCCATTGGCTCCATGGCTCAAATGGAGAGGGAAAGAAAGCATCCGTAGCGGGTCTTACCTGTACAACCAGCGCATTGATACCATTGCGCTGGTGCATGTCAAGCAGCTTTATAAAGGAGGAACGCAGTTCTTCGCTATTGGTGGTTGGATGTTCGGGCCAGTCGATATTGTCAACTGTTGCGATCCATACTGCCCTGAATTCTGCTTTAGCGGGGGCTTGTGAAAAGATGTTTGTTACAATAAATACATTAAAAAAAACAAATACGAAGCTGAAAGCGCTGATCTTTTTAACCATTAGAAGAACGGATTTTATCAAGTAAGACATTAAGGTTTTTTACTTCAGCCTGGGATAAAGCACCGAATATTGCATCCATATCAGTTTCATACTGATCAAGTTTCTCCAGTAATTTTTTTCCCTTATCTGTTATCAGAACGTCTACAAGTCTTTTATCATTGGCGCAAATTGTTTTTTTAACAAGACCTTTCAGTACCAGCCTGTCAACAATGCGGCTTGTGTCGCTCATTTTATCAAGCATGCGCTGGCGTATCTGTAAGGTTGATATCGGCTTAGCAGCTCCCCGTAAAATGCGGAGGATATTAAATTGCTGCGCTGTAATTTTTTCCCTGTCGAAAAACGATTTCATCTTTTCATTCATCCAGTTATAAGTATAAATGAAATTGATCACGCCCTTTTGATAATCATTTCTGAATTTCGATTGTGAAATATCCTGTTCGATGCCCATGAGCCGACGTTATTAAGATACAAAATTAGAGTTTAAACACTGAGTGGGCAAAACATTCTTTGAGCTACAAGCCTCAAGCTGCAAGCTGTGTATTCAGTTTCACGATTTAATTAAAATTAAAAACTGTCGAATGAAAGTAAATAATAAAGCTTCGAATATTTAATGATCTATCAAACCGCAAAAACAGCTTGTAGCTTGCAGCTTATAGCTAACAGCTACTTCCACACCGAAACCCCCTCACTACAATTCGCACATATATCAATGTTCTTCCTGCTTTTCATAAGTTCGCCACGGAACTGTTTGTAATTAGGATTGTGCCATATATTTTTAAAGGATTCATTCTTAAGATTTCCAAGCTGGTGCATCGCATCTTTATCAAAACAACAGGGTACCACAAGTCCATCCCAGGTGATCACATTGGCATGCCATAGTTTCCAGCAACGATTGGCAAGTTTGTTTTTTGCTTTGTAAGTTCCGTTAGCATTTTTTTTATACCTGCTGAATTTATCAATGGTAGGAATAAGATCGTTGGGATCATTTTCAAAATCATACACCTGGGCAGTTTTAAAACGAACTTCATCAACACCTACTTCTTTCGCCAGTCGTTTTATATCTTCTATCTGGTGTTCATTGGGTTTTACAACGAGGAACTGGAAAAAAACAAAAGGCGTTTTGCTGTTCAGTTGTTTTTTCCATTTCACAATATTTTTAGCGCCTTCAATTACTTTGTCCAGTTTTCCGCCGACACGGTATTGCTGGTATACATCCTGTGTGGTACCGTCTATGGAAATGATCAAGCGGTCCAAACCGCTCTCCACCGTTTTACGTGCAGCCTCATCCGTTAGATAATGTGCATTGGTTGAAGTTGCTGTGTAGATCTTTTTAGACGAAGCATATTTTACCATTTCAAGGAAATCGGTATTCAGATAGGGTTCGCCCTGGAAATAAAAAATGAGGTAAAGCAATTGCTTGTGAATGTCATCAATGGTCTGCGAAAAAAAATCTTTTTCCAGCATACCGGTAGGCCTTGAAAAAGCTCTTAAACCACTCGGGCATTCGGGACAGCGAAGGTTACAGCTTGTTGTTGGTTCGAAAGAAACAGAAACGGGAAGTCCCCATTGAACGGGTTTATTAGTGATCCGGCTTATATAAAAGCTGCTTAAAACTTTAATACCATTCCACAAACGGGCAGATGTAAGTTTACTTATTAAATTAATCGTATCGTTCCGGTTCAGCCGCGGCATACAGCAAAATTACTGGTATTTTGCTTGCCAACTGCCATTACTATTATTCTGTAAAGTAGTCGGATGCACTAACAGGTTCAGGTTCCAAAGCTTCTGTTTTGCAGGTAATATCTTTAAAGCAAAGTTCGTTCTTTGAAAATGCTTCGTAATTATTAAAGATCACATTTAAAGTGATAAAATTCATTACATAAGCCCTTGTCTCTGCAGGAAGGTATTTTTTAATATCCCAGAATGAAGGCGATTTCTTTCCCGATCTTTCCATAGCATTCCATACATTTCCTACACCACAGTTATAGCTTGCTGCGATGAGCAACCAGTCATTATTAAGATTTCTGCTTCTGTCTTTAAGGTATCTTGCCGCAACAACGGTTGATTTATTAAAATTTTTACGTTCGTCGATACCGATGGTTTTTGTAATTGTTTTTGAGATGTGTTTTTTTGCCGGACGCTTTGATCTTTTTTTACTTTTAATTTCAACCCTCACTTTGCGTGGGATCTTAAGGCCATATTCTTTTGCAACTTCATCCATGATCTGCCAATATCCTACTGCACCTGCTTTTGAAATTGCATTACCATTAAAGCCACTTTCCAATGCAAGCAGCACTTTAAATTCCTGCGGCACATCATATTTTTTTAATATGGCTTCTGCTTTTGGAAACAATTGCTTACTGCGGTTGTAAGTATTGACGAGGTAATTTTTTCTCCGGGATGAGAAATTTTCAACATAATCGATCGATTCATCTTCATTGCCTGCAAGAATATCGGGGTAAATAATATTAGCCTGTTGTACGACAACCGTCTCATCGCTTTTCTTATCAAGCGATGCTAATAATGTATTACGAATGGTGTCTGAAGGATTTACTATCGTATTGGCAAAAGAATCACTGATGCTTATTGCAAAAAAAAAGCTTATACCAAATACACTAACAAAAGTCTTTTTCAATTCTCTATATTATTATATGGTGAAATATTATGGGCAGCAACGGCCAATTCAATGACAGTATTTCCTTAAACGTATTATGAAAAAGATTATTGCCTTTTGTAGAAAATTTAGGATGTTAATATATTGTACTTTTACTTTGATCACATACAAAAAAATGATCCCGGGCGATCAAGGCAAGTAAAACCTCCAGGAATAAGAATCATCATTCATGGCTAAAAGAAAAAAGAGAAGTTTAATACGTACCGTATTAGTTACGATCATTGTATTGGCAGGGTTGTCGATGGCTGCTTATTATTTAAGCAATTATTTTTTAAAACCTTCCTTTAAACACTACACAGAATACGGCATTGATATTCCACGCAATTACAGCATACATGGAATAGATGTGAGCAAACACCAGGGAATTATTTCCTGGAAAGGTGTAAAAGAAATGCAGGTACAGGATGTGAAAATTGATTTCGCATTTATAAAAGCAACAGAAGGTATCAGCCTGGTGGATGAACAATTCAGGAGGAACTGGTTCAATGCAGAAAAAGCCGGCGTTACCAAAGGCGCTTATCATTTTTTTATAGCAAGTAAAAGTGGAAAAGCGCAGGCAGAAAATTTTATTGAAACAGTTAAGCTTGAAAAAGGGGACCTGTACCCTGTGCTGGATATTGAACAAACCAATGGAACTTCCATGGACGTTTTACAACAACGCGTTTCCGATTGGCTGTTAATGGTTGAAAAAGAATACCATGTTAAACCGATCATTTATACAAACGCTGATTTTTACCGAACTTTTTTAGCCGGTCGTTTTGATGATTATCCTCTATGGGTTGCACATTATCTTGTACTAAACAAACCACGCATTGATAGAAACTGGTACTTCTGGCAACACAATGAAACCGGCCATGTAAATGGCATTGGTACTTTTGTTGATTTCAATGTTTTTAATGGAGACAGTATTCTTTTTAAAAAGTTGTTAGTGCCTTGAGTAGCGTCTTCAAAATAATTTCTCTTTTCACAATGTTGCGGTTGGTGGGGACACCGACCGCGGGAGGTCTCCGTGGTCGGTGTCCCCACCGACCACTTCTTACAATCATTTTAAACAACGTCTAAAATATAATCTCTAAATTGCCGGTATGGGAATGGAAGACGATACCAGGCGTTTTTTGATATTGATCGTAAACACAATCTCACTCGTGTTTATATGGATGGCTTTGAATGTACTTGCAGGAATATATTTTGAACTTGGTTTTTTTGAAGGCAGGCCCACCTGGAAAAATTATATTTATTATGCGGCTTTATTGATCTCTCTTTTTATTCTTCTTAAATACCTCTGGCGTAAATGGAAACTTTAAATATAGTTTCAACTACTATGATCAGAAATGATCACCCATTTGCCTTTTACTTTTTTTAAGAGTAATGTAAAATGCCCGCCAACATCACCGATGCTTCTTGTTAAATGCCATTTACCCACCACGTGAAAATACAGTACTGATAAACGTTTTACCTCAATGATATTGAGCTTGAGTTTACCCATAGCTGCAGTATCAGGATAGCCTTTTTTATAATTGTTGAGGGTATTTTGCCAGCCATAAGTAACGCCATTTTTTCCAATGAACATCAATGAATCGCTTTGCCAGTAACCCTGCATATAGAGATTAATATCGCCGGCGTTCCATGCTTTCACCTGTTCATTCAAAATATCGCGGACAGCAGATTCATCTTTTGTTTGTGCCTGAGAAAAATTAATTGGGAAAAGAAAAATTGCGAAGCAAAAAAGTTTCCTGTTCATTGTAATAGCAGTTTTAAAAAATTGAAATTAAAATTTCGCTACTAAATAAAGTTGTCAGGTTGAGCTTGTCAAATCCGGATTAAGAACGAAGATCGCCTTCGGCAGGCTCAGGCTGACAACAGTCTTTAGTATAATAACAAGATAAGAAATTTCTAATGCTGGTGATGCGCCGACTGGCATTTGCTCTTATGGCACAACCTGTAGTTCATATAATGTGCGGAAACGATCAATATAACTGCAGGGATCAAAAAATAAAATTCATACTGGTGAAAAAATTGCTTGGTCGTTAAAAAAACAAAACCCAATGCAAAAATTGATACTGGTAATAAAGAACGGTGGTGCTTTACATATCCATGAAATAAAGAATAACTACCAACAATGAAAGCCAGCGTGATCATACTCCATTCAAAAAACAAATTGTGAATGATATTTACTCCAAATAAAGGAAGGCTTGTTACGATCAATGGTAAAATGGCGCAATGAATTGCACATGCAAGCGATGTAGCGATCCCTAACCCGTCCCAGTTTATCTTAAAATTCATGCGGATGGCAAATATACGATAAATGCAATATTGTTGCAAGTTTTAACAATGATAACCTCGATAATTTTTTATCCCTCGTATTTCAGGTGTAAATTTGCAGGGTTATGTTAAAGAAGAAAAATATCTGGTGGGTTTATATCCTGTTTTTTGCTGTGTTGCTTGGCGTTTTTTACCTGGCGCTTTTTAATGAGCCCAATTTTCACGAATCAAAGCTGGCAATCATCAATCCCAACATTCCTGATTTTCATTTTGTGAACCAGGATGGCAACAAGATCACACAAAAGAATACACAGGAAAAAGTGTATGTGGCTGAATATTTTTTTACAACCTGTAAAGGAATTTGTCCTTTGATGAACGCCAACATGCGCCGTGTGTATGATCATTTTAAAGATGAAAAAGAATTTATGATCATTTCTCATACCTGCATGCCTGAAACGGATAGTATTCCTTTGCTAAAAGCGTATGAACAAAAAATGATCAATGGGAATTTGATAAAAGGTAATGATGGCTCTTATAAAATATCAACAGCAGGCACAGAAAATAATGCTTTGCCAAAAGATCCAAACTGGAATTTTGTTACAGGCGACAAAGCAGAATTGTATAAACTCGCAAGGCAGGGATATATGATCGACAATGGCAAACCAGACAGCACGCAACTTATAAAGGACCAGTTCATACACAGCCAGTTCTTTGCATTAGTAGATAAGTATGGGCGTGTAAGAGGTATTTACGATGGATTAAAAGAAGACGAGATACAAAAGCTGATGACAGATATCACCGGTTTGTTAAAAGAAAAAGTTGACCATAGCAGGTTCCTGAATAATTTTAGCAACACACCTAATTGATCATACCATGAAAGATAATCTCGAAATATTAAAAAAGAATGGCCTTAGTGTAACGGAAGGAAGAAAAAAGATACTTGAACTTTTTTTAGACAATGAAGGCGCTCTTGCCCATGCCGATATTGAAAAATATACCGATGCTGCATTTGACAGGGTTACCGTTTACCGCACCTTACAAACTTTTGTTGACAAAGGAATTATTCATCAAATACCAACGACTGATAATTCTATCTTATATGCTTTGTGCAAACACAAATGCGAAGCGGGCCATCACCATGACGAACACGTACATTTTATTTGCAATCATTGCGGGAAAACGATCTGCCTTGATGATGTGACCGTTCCTTCAGTAAAACTGCCAAGAGGATTTAAACCTGCACAGGCAGCGATGGTAGTAACGGGAACATGTAACGAGTGTAAGTAATTTTAAAATACATTAAAAAAGGCTGCAAAATTTTGCAGCCTTTTTTAATTACTTAATTACCGCTTCACTTTAACTAACGGTAAATGTACCCGTAGCTGGTAACGATGTTCCAAAACTATAAGTATATGTACATATGTACTCATAAGTGCCCGCTGGCAATGGAAGATTCAAGCCTGTTGTAACATTTACAGAAACGGTCGTATATGCCCCGGTTGATCCTGCAAGCCTATATTTAAAAGTACAGGCAGTTGGACAAACAGTGTGAGGAGGATAGCACAGAACCGAGCAATAAGTTAATATCCAAACCTGGCCTGTGCCTGCCAGTATACTTACGTTCGCAGGATTACCTGTATAATAAGTTTGTGGGAAACTAAGTGATACATTTTCGTCTAAAAATTGAGTACCCCCGCCTGATGTACATGTACCTGTAGCTCGATTTATTGTGTATGGACCTCCATATTGACTCTGAGTTATACCTGCAACAGTAACATCAAAGGTTTTAATCCTTGGACAAGGAGTAACAAGTGGATCCTGGCCTGTAGGACAAATTTGATCATTACTCAGCATTGTGAATGTTGTTGCATGCGGTACCGTGCCTAAATTGGTATAAACTGTAAATACATAGTTCAGATTTGCTACATAAGAATAGGTTTCAGCAATAAACCAGCGATAGGTAATGGAAACGACAGCGTTATTATCACAGAAAGCTCCACTCGTAACTGTTACATTTTTGATGGTGGATTTTGAATCATATAAAACAGGGCAAATCCCAGGTTTACCTGTTGGGCCCATTGCATTAATTTCTGCAATAAAATTATTATATGCAGCAGCCAGAGTAGCATCCGATGCCTGGTATAAAATTGTAGTCTTGGCAGCAGATGCCCCTCGCCCGGTTAAGCTTGATGATGGCTTATTCACATTGTTAGCAGGCAATGTGCCGGGATTTTGTGTGTCACTGTTGTCTTTTTTGCAAGAAGAAAAAACAATCAACATTGCAAGTGTGCATGTCTTGAGGAAAGTTTTCATAATCAGTTTTTTTTAGATAAATAAAAGTTTTTAGTTCGCAGAATAAATGGGTGAGGAATGTTAAACCGAAACATTTTGATAAATAGACATAGAGCGGTAATTAAGTTTGAAATAAAACTATTTTATTTTTCTATTTCACCAAACAGCCGAAAAAGGTTAAAGAATAAGTGAATCTCAAAACATTGATGGGGGTTGAATTCCAGGGAAAAGTTGAAAAAAAATTGAACGTATTCGGTATAAAAAATCAATGCATCACAGTAAAATTACCATTGAGTGCATGCTTTATGATGTTGATAAGACAGGAATTGATTCCCTTAGTAAAGTAGTAAATGACGGGGATTATTTATTGCCCATTTCATTATCCACAAAAGACATTAGGCCTTTAATTTTTTCCGGGGAAAAATCGAATTCAAGACCAGCAGCTTTATATAATTCAGGAAGGGTTTTGGTTCCGCCGAGTGTTAGTGCATTACAATAATTATTCAATGCCTGCTCTTTATTTTGTTTGTATTGCATCCACATACCAATAGCACCAAGCTGGGCAATACCATATTCTATATAATAAAATGGCACTTCAAATAAATGTAACTGGCGCTGCCATGCATTGCTGCGGAAAGTCTCAAGGCCACTATAATCGATCACATCATCTTTGAATTCATTGAGAATGGTTATCCATGCAGCCGTTCTTTCTTCATGTGTATGTACAGGATGCTCATATACCCAATGTTGAAATTTATCAACGATAGCGATCCACGGGAAAATGGTGATCACCCTTTCAAGCTGGTGTTCTTTGGCTCTTTTAAGATCTGTTGCGTTATTAAAAAAAGTATCCCAATGATCCATGCTGAAAAGTTCCATCGCCATACTGGCAACTTCAGCAATTTCCATTGGGTATTCTTTAAAGCCGGTCAATTCCAGGTTATGAGATAAGAATGAATGTATAGCATGGCCGCCTTCATGTACCATCGTGGTCACATCATGCATCTGGCCGGCAGCATTCATAAAAATAAATGGAGCGCCACTTTCTGCTAACGGGCAGTTGTAGCCGCCCGGAGCTTTTCCTTTGCGGCTTTCAAGATCAAGATGATCCAATGCCTTCATTTTTGTAAGGCAATCGCCAAAGAATGGACTTAGCTGTTTAAAACATGCAACAGACTTTTGCAGTAATTCTTCTCCTGTTTCAAAAGGATGCAAGGGCGTTGTGCCTTCAGGTTCTGCTTCCAGGTCCCAGGGACGCAATTGATCAAGTCCCAATGATTCCTTTTTCTTTTTATATATTTTATTCACCAGCGGTAACACATGGAGTTTTACCGCTTCATGAAATTTGAAACAATCTTCTTTGGTATAATCAAAGCGGCCCATTTCTTTAAAACGGTAATCACGATAATTTTCAAAACCTGTATTTTTTGCCTGTTGGTTCCTGAGCGCTACAAGTTTGTCGTATAATTCACCAAGCTTGTCTTTATCTTCCAACCTTCTTTGCTGGATCTTCCTGTATACTTCTTCTCGAAGATTCCTGTCATGGTGTTCTAAAAATTTGCCAGCCTGTTGCAACGTATATTCCTGCCCGTTGACCGTTATCATCATAGCGCCGGTGATCTGTCCGAACTGTTGTTGCAATACTGCCATTTCTGCCTGCAATGGAATATTCTCTTCACGAAAAAGTTCTATACTCTTACGTACACTGCGCAGGTAAGTAAAATATTTTTCTTTGTCAAGTTCATTTACTGAAGTTGCATTTACCAGTTTTTTATTCAATGCATCAGAGTAAGGTTGGATCTTTGGCTGTATCTCCAGGCAGAAAAAATTAAATGCATCTTCCAATGCTTTATTCTCCGTATCACAGGTCATTTTGATCTGGCGCCAGCACGCATCTTCATTGATAACCGCTTCCAGTTCACTTTGGTCCTTTAACCATTGCTCCAGTTTTTGTTTCGTAGAAATATCTCTTTCCATTAATTCTTTGAACCATGGTTCTAAAGCTTCCCAATTGGTAAGAGTGAAGTTGGAAGGAAGAAAATGACGGTCGAGCTTTTTTATATCTGCAGAAAACATGGGGTGAATTGTAAATGGTGAAAATGCGAAGAGAATAAAACGGCAATCGGCAATCGGGAATCGAAAAGAGTTTTTGCCGATTGCCGATTGCCGATTCACGTTTGCCACTATGCCATCTTACGCGGCGTATTTATTTTTTTAGGAGGAGCACTTTTTACTGCTGTTGTTTTTGGAGCTGCTGTTTTATTCGTCGCTGTTTTTTTCTCTGCAACAACATCGCCTGATGATTCTTCTGTTGATGCATCAGATAATTTTATTTCGATATTATTTTTAGAAAGAATATCGAACCACTTTACCATTTTTTTCATGTCGCTTCCATATACCCTTTCGAAATCCATATCAGGATATACTTTTTCAAAATATGATTTGATGGCTTTCGCATCTGCTTTGCCATCAGGAAGGGCTTCTTTGCTTTCTTTCATTGCAATGAATACATCAGTCAGGTTCACGTTATCCTTTACTGTAAATATTTCAATGCTTTCCAAATGTGAAAAGCTGTGTAAACGGTTGCTTACAAATTTTGTGCTTTTATCTTCCAGTGAACGAACGATACCGCCATCTGCTTTTGAAGAGATCAATTCAAACAAACCACCTAGTCCTGTTACTGAAACTAATTTATTATACTCCATACGAATAAAAATTTAAGGTTGCAATATATTGTAAAAAGGCTAATTATCAGGGCATAGAAATTGTAAAATCATCCTAATATCAAAAAAAATTATTTTAACCGCCTGTTTTCTTAACTAAGGTCGTCTAAAGAGAAGCAGAAAAAAAATATATATGAAAAGAATTGGCTTAATGACGTTTTTATTTTGTTTAATGTATTCAATATCATTTGCCCAAAACGGGCTCATCAGGGGCAATATCAGGGATAATGCAGATTCGGGACTTATAAAAGGCGCTACCGTTTCGCTTTTGTTGCAATCCGACAGCAGCCTGGTGAAATCAATTGTATCAGACTCCACCGGTAAGTTTGAACTAACGAATTTAAATGCAGATAGTTTTATCGTTAAGATAAGTACTGTTGGCTACCAGGAATATGTGTCATTTATTACCCTTAATGAGAATGAAAAGAACCTTGGTACCATCAGGCTGAATAAACAGGGAAAAGATCTTGCCGGTGTAACAGTCATTGCAAAAACGCCACCGGTTGTTCAAAAGGGAGACACTTCTCAATTCAGTGCCAGCCAATTCAAAGTAAACCCGGATGCAACAACTGAGGACCTTATTAAAAAAATGCCCGGTATCACCGTTGATAAAGATGGTACCGTAACTGCACAGGGTGAGCAGGTGAAAAAAGTAACGATCGATGGTAAAGATTTTTTTGGTGACGATGCCTCTGCAGCATTAAAGAATTTACCTTCTGAAGTAGTTGATAAGATCCAGGTATTTGATAAACTCAGCGACCAGGCACAACTCACCGGCTTTGACGACGGTAATTCCGTAAAAGCGATCAACGTGGTAACTAAATCAGGAATAAAGAACGGCCAGTTTGGAAGGGTATATGCAGGATACGGTACGGATGACCGTTATAATGCCGGTGGTAACGTAAGTTTTTTTAAAGGAGACAGGCGCTTATCATTCGTTGGCAACTTCAATAATATCAACCAGCAAAATTTTGCTTCGCAGGATCTGTTGGGACTTACCAGTAGCGGTAACAGCAACCGTGGCGGTGGTAATCGTGGTGGCGGCGGTGGTTACCAGGGCGGTGGTGGGAATAATTTTTCTGTCGGGCAATCAAATGGTATCAGCAAAACAAATGCGATCGGTATTAATTACAGTGATAAATGGGGAAAGAAAATAAATGTGACCGGCAGTTATTTTTTTAACAACAGTACCAATAACAATGATTATACAACCAATACACAAACATTGGGTGATGATCAGCAGTTCTCCACGCAAATTGGCACAAGCCATACAACCAACTTCAATCACCGTATTAACCTAAGGCTTGAATATAAAATGGATTCATCCAATTCATTGTTCATTATTCCAAGTATCAATTTTCAAAACAATAAGAGCAATTCCTTTTCATCATTACAGACTTTGGATGATAAGGAAGATTCTGTAAATAATTCTATCGCCGATTCTAAAACAAACAGGGATGGTTACAACATAAGAAATAATATTTTGTTCCGCCATTCATTTCCTAAAAAAGGAAGAACAATATCATTTGGCTTCAATACTGTGTTTACAAAAAATGATGCTGATTATACAACCGATGCCCGGTATCGCTTTTATGACAGCCTGGGTGTATTTTCGAGTGATTCTTCACAAAACCAATTTTCTGATAACCCAACACACGGGCATACAATAGGCGGAACAATTGCCTACACCGAACCCATTGGTAAAAAAGGACAATTACAATTTGATTACAATCCGTCTGTTCAAAAAAATTCGGCAGATCAACAAACCTTTTTATTTGATGGTGAGAAGTATACAAGATTCGATTCTACACTTTCCAACAAATTTGACAATACAGTAACCACCAACAATGGCGGAATAACATACCGTTATTCAAAAACAAAAGATGATATGCTTTCGTTTGGAGTAAGTTACCAGAATACAAAACTGGAGAGCCAGCGCATTTTTCCTACAACAACAAATGTTGATCAATCATTTTCAAATTTTTTACCCAATGCCATGTGGAGGAAAAAACTTTCTCCAAGAAGCAACATAAGAATATTTTACAGGGCATCAACAAACTTCCCTTCTGTTAATCAATTACAGGATGTGGTGAATCTCACCAACCCGTTAAGGGTAAGTGTAGGTAATCCATCGCTGAAACAATCATTTACAAATTTCATTGCAGGCAGGTATACGTATACGAATACAAAGACAAGCCAAAGTTTCTTTGCAAATATATTTTTACAAACAACGGCTGACTATATATCTAATGGAATATGGATCGCAAAAAATGATTCTACCATACAGCAGGGAAATTTATTGAACAAAGGTTCGCAGCTAACCAAACCCGTTAACCTTGATGGTTACAGGAACGTTCGTACTTTTTTTACTTACAGTGTACCTGTTAAACCCATTAAAACAACCATTAACCTGAATGCAGGATTTGGTTATACAAAACTTCCGGGTCTTTCAAATTATATTCCTACCATCACTGATAATATTACCTATAACGGAGGTGTTGTGCTTGCAAGCAATATCAGTGAGTATGTAGATTTTAATGTTTCTTACAATGCAAGTGTAAACAATGCACATACAAGAGGACAAACCATTGCAGATAATAATTACGTGAACCATGTTATTGGCGGAACGCTAAACCTGTTGAATAAAAAAGGATGGTTCATACAAAACGATGTATCCAGTCAAATATACCGTGGGTTATCCGGTAGCCTCAACCAGAATTTTACTTTGTGGAATGCTTCTATTGGAAAAAAATTCCTGAAGCGCCAGGCTGCTGAACTTAAATTGTCTGTGTTTGACCTGTTGAAACAAAACCAAAGTATTACAAGAACCGTAACCGAAAGTTATATCCAGGATAACCAAAGTGAAGTATTGCAATGTTATTTTATGCTGACATTTACTTATAACCTTAAAAATTTTGGAACACCTAAAAAAAGTGGCTATGGCGGTAACCAGGAATATGGTCCCGGAATGAGGCCGGGTGGCGGACAATTTTAATTAATTTTGAGATTCACGATCAATTAATTTGTTTGAACCAGGCCGATACTATTTTTAAATTGAAGAGTGGTGATACAGCAATATTCAAAGATGTTGTTGATGCCTGGCAAAATAAGATCTACAATACAGCCGTAAGTATTGTGCAAAATGAACAGGATGCAGAAGATATAACACAGGAAGTTTTTGTCACACTCTATGAAAGGATCGGTGATTTCAGGGAAGAGGCGGCGCTCTCCACCTGGTTGTACAGGATCACAGTAAGCAAATCGCTGGATCATGAAAAAAGAAAAAAAAGAAAAAAGCACGGAGGATTATTAAGAAAAATATTTTTGACAAAGGAAGACGATGAACCGGTAAATTTTGATCACCCCGGAATATTGCTGGATAACAAAGAAAAAGCGGCCGTACTTTTTAAAGCGTTAAAAAAATTACCGGAAAAACAACGGGTTGCTTTTACACTTCATAAACTTGAAGGATTGAGTTACCAGGAAATTGCATCCGTAATGAATACAACTTTATTTGCAATAGAATCATTACAGGGGAGGGCAAAAAATAACCTGAGAACTATTTTGAAAAATTATTATGAATCATTATCAGAAAAATAACTCTTTGTGGAAGTAGGTTCTGCCCCTCTCCTTTAGGAGAGGGGTTGGGGTGAGGTAACAACATTTATAAAACGATTTAATAGTTTAATACAATGGATAAACAGCGTATTGAAAAATTAGTGGATGGCACAATAGAAAGTTTTGATGGCGCAAAAAAAGCTGAGCCAAGACCTTTTTTATTGACACGTGTGATGGCTGCTATCAATAACCGGTCAACCAGTCAAAATATATGGACAAAGGCAGCGGCTTTCATCAGCCGCCCGGGGATTGCCATAGCCGGGCTTTTGTTGATCATACTTGTAAATACCGCCATTCTCATGATCAATAAAAGCGATAGCGAACAACCGGGTGTTGTTCAAACCAACTCAACGGCCAAAGATGATTTTGCCATCAATGCAAACACAATTTATTACATTGAAAATCCTGAACAATAATGAATGAGCAACCCAAAAGCAAAGTATTGATCATTATCATTGGCATTTTATTGGTTGCCAATATCATCATGCTTGCATTCTTTATTTTTGGCAATCAAAAAGAAAAAAAAGACAGGAACAGCAGGGATGGTTATGTGACTGAATACCTTGAAAAGGAAGTAGGATTCAATGCGGCGCAACTGGCCAGGTACGATTCATTGAGTAAACAACACCGTGAGCAACTGAGATCGGTATTCAATGAGCTTTCGGCTGGGAGAAAGAAAAATTTCAAGGCGCTTGTTGAAGGATCATTTAGTGATTCAGCCATAGATAAAGCCGCAACTGATATGCATGAGCAACAGAAAGCCCTGGAGTTGAACATGCTTAAATATTTAAGAGAAGTGCGGAATCTCTGTACAAGAGAGCAAATGGCCACTTTTGATACCGGGTTTTATAAAATATTTGGAAAACGTGGCCCATCACACAAAGAAAAATAATACCTTTATTACAAACAATAAAACAAACTAAAATGAAAAAACAATTCTTATTATTTGCTGCTGCTACGCTTTTCAGCGTTTCATCATTGATGGCGCAGGCCGGACGTCAAATGTCCACACCAGAAGAAAGAACAAAATCAACAATGGAAAAGATCAATTCATTTAATCTGACTGCAGATAATCAGACTAAAGTTCAAACCATCCTTACGGATTTTTATAAAAGTGCGCAAACACTTACCCAGGAAATGCGTGCTGCCGGAGCTGATCGTAATGCAATGATGGAAAAACGCAAAGGTCTTGCTGATGAGAGGGATGCTAAATTAAAACAAGTATTCACCCAGGAGCAATATCAAAAATGGATCGATGAAATTGAACCTACTACAAGGCCACAAAGAATGCAGGCTCCCCCTTCAGCACCTGCAGACAAGAAAGCTGGTCCTGCTGAGAAAAAAGCAGTTGCCCCAGCAAACTAATATCGTTTAGATCATAATAATAAAAAGCTCCTGTTGATGCAGGAGTTTTTTTATTGCGGTTGGTGGAGACACCAACCGCGGCGAGTGAATTATTTATTGAAAGTTCTTCCTTCAAAAAATTACCGGCTTGTAGCTCGCAGCTTATAGCTCTAATGGCTATTTCCTCTCAACTTTATGGTCAACAGCAGGGACCGTTTTTAAATATGCATAGATCGCTCTTACTTCCTTATCAGTTAAATTGATATAAGGCTGCATTGGATAATGAAGCGCCGCCCCGCCACCAGGAACGGCACCGGATCTTACAGCAGTTACAAACTGATCCTCTGTCCAGTTACCAATACCAGTATTTTTATCCATGGTAATATTTAAACTGTAGATCTCTTTTCCTTCAAGTGTGAACATTTTATTTCCACCCGCAAAAAAGCCGGGAGATTTTTCAGGAGTGAAATAGTCATTGGTTGCAAAATCTTTTGAATGACAGGCGAAGCACTCGTACTGGTAAAGGGAAATGTATTTTCCCCATTTAACGATATCGGTTGTATCAGGATCGGGAATAACGGCTGATGGATATTCAAAAGGTTTAAATGCACCGATCGTTACTAAGAATTTTGTAAGAAAAGATGGCTTTGAATCCGGCATGCGGATAGGATCGGGTTGCACCCATGCGTTATCAGAACGCAGGAACGCGACAATAGAATAAAGGTCCTCATCAGAAATATGGATCAGCTTGGGCATGTACGGAGGAAGGTATTGCCCATCTGGTTTTATACCCGTACGGATCAGGTAAATAAGATCAGCATCGCTCCATTTGCCGATGCCTGCGTTGGGATCCTGTGTAATGTTCTTGCTGAATAGTTTGCCGAATTGTGGCGCTTCGCTTAATTCCCTACCAGTAAATTTTTTTGTAGCATCACTGTAATGGCAGCTGCGGCAAAGCATCGATGCAAGCTTTGTCCCACGTGCAATTCTTTCGGGTGTAACATCAACCTTTGCCGTTATTTTCTTTACGGCAAATTTTGGAATGCTTCGCATCGAAACATAAGAAGCAAATATTCCAACTACTACGATAAAAATTACGATGATGATGAGAAGAACCTTCAGAAATTTTTTCATGATAAGAAGATTGAATGGTAAAATTGCTGTTTACAAAAACGCATATTAAATATAACGATCAATTCCGAAAAACGCAAAAGGCTTTTAGATGTATGATGGAGTTGTGAGTTGTGAGTTGTGAGTTGTGAGTTGTGAGTTGTGAGTTGTGAGTTGTGAAGAAGGAGTAATTCTCAAGGTATAAAAAATCATACGTCATACATCATACATCTTTACATATCTTACACTTCGAAGTATAATACAACCCCGAGATGACTGCCTCGCAGATTTTACAACAATTTATTAATGATTTGAAACAAACCGGCTGGATCGAATACATCGCTGTGTTTGCCGGCATCATCAGTGTTTGGTATAGCAAGAAAGAAAATATTCTTGTTTATCCTATAGGCCTCATCAATACGATCTTTTATGTTTATTTAAGTTTTAAGGGGCACCTGCTGGGTGAAGCTACCGTGAATTTTTATTATACAGTCATGAGCATTTATGGATGGATATTGTGGAGCCGTAAAGACAGAGAACATCATGTTATCTTAAAGATCACTTCGTCCACAGGCAAAGAATGGATACAACATCTTTTGTTTTTTGCTGTATTTTATATAGCAATATTTTTTGCATTAACAGAACTTAAAAAGAATTTTGCCTCCGGGGCCATACCCTGGGCAGATGCATTTGCCAGCGCCACTGCATTTACAGGTATGTGGCTGATGACAAAGAAAAAAACAGAAAGCTGGATCTGGTGGATCGCAACAAATGTGGCTTCCATACCATTGTACTTTGTAAAACATTATGTTTTTACAAGCGTGTATTATCTCATCCTGCTTATACTGGCTATTGCAGGATTAATAGAATGGACAAAAAGAAATAAGAAGCCTCTCTCGGCGGTTGCAAACCCCGACAGCAGTTATTAATAAACCAATATTATAAAATGAGTTATTGCAAAGCAATTCCAAATATTAAAGAAGCTGACAGGCAGGTTCATAAAATTTATCACGATCAACATTATGGTTTCCCAATTGAAAGTGATGATGAATTATTTTGCCGGTTGATATTGGAGATCAACCAGGCGGGACTCAGCTGGACAACCATCCTGAAAAAACAGGATAGCTTTAGAAAAGCATATCACAATTTTAATATCAAAAAAGTAGCAGCTTATAAAGAAAAGGATTTTGCAAGGCTGATGAAAGATGAAGGCATTATCCGTAACCGGTTAAAAATAAATGCGGCGATAGAAAATGCAAGATCGATCATCGCCATACAAAAAGAATTTGGCTCTTTTAAGAACTGGATAGATAAACATCATCCTTTATCAAAAGAGGAATGGGTGAAACTGTTTAAAAAAACTTTTCGGTTTACAGGTGGTGAAATTGTAAATGAATTCTTAATGAGTACAGGATACCTGCCGGGAGCGCATGAAGAAAGTTGCGCCATCTATAAAAAAGTAATTAAAGCAAAGCCAGCATGGAACAGGAAATAAGATGATCAAAAAAATTGTTGTCATAGGACCCGAATCAACCGGCAAAAGCAGTTTGTGTGAACAGCTGGCGAATCATTTTAAAACAGAATGGGTTCGGGAGTATGCTAGGGAATATTTATTGAAGCATGGAACGGATTATAAATATGAGGATCTTTTAAAAATTGCAGAGGGGCAGATACATGGAGAAGAAAATACAATATTCAATGTTCAACGTTCAATGCCCAATGCTCAATTTGTATTCATAGATACCGATATGTATGTGATGAAAGTTTGGAGTGAATTTGTTTTTAATAAATGCGACAACCGTATTCTTACAGAGATCGCAAAGAGGAAATATGATCTCTACCTGCTTTGCAATACTGATGTCCCGTGGGTAAAAGATGAATTAAGGGAATATCCGGATCTAAAAACGCGGGAGAAATTATTTAATTTTTATAAAGATGCCATGATCAATCAATATGTTCCATGGGTAGAAATAAAAGGAAATTATGATGAACGACTGGAGCAAGCGATTGAGGCTGTAAATGATCTTTTAAATAAATAATATTATACTATTCACTATTCAATTTCATATTTTGAAAATTATCAAACTCGTTTTTTCTCTTTTTATTTTATCGCAATCATTCATTGTTAAATCTTATGGTCAGCAGGATAGTGTTAACAGGTCAAAGATCGACTCATTTATCAGGAGCAAACCAGGCTTTGTTTTAAAAAAAGGAATTTATAAAAATTACCAGGAGTTTTTGGATAATGCTCCTTCAGTTAATGTTGATTTTACAATCACGCAAATAAAAAAAACTGACGCTGACCTTGCAAGAGGAATTTGTCCGGTATGGCTGAACGTACCAGGCGGAAAAATAAAACTAGGCCAAATCTGGGGCTTCTGTGATGGAAATGCAGTGTATTGTAAGTTCTCATTCTTAGAAAGTAAATACTGGAAATTACAATATGTCGGGCCGTATTCTTTTTTTCTGCATGTGGAGCAGATAAGAACACCCGGAGGTTTAATGGCCCTGCAGGATCCTGTCCAGGTTTTTGTTTTAAATAAAAAAGGAAAAGCTAAGTTCGCAAGTGAAAAATATCTTTACAAACTGTTTAAATCTGAACCGTCTGTCTTTACTGAGTTTGACAAAAATCCAAATAAGGGCACAGAATATCAAAGACAATTTTATTTGAAAAAATTCAATGAATTGGTGCAGTCAAAAAAATAATAGTTAAGGAAAACAATGTTGTTATTCCTTTCAATAAAATTTATTTTATCAATTCCTGGATATCTTCATCCCCATCAAGATTATTCATTTGCTGCAATATTTTTGCAGAACGTAAAGACACATACCTGCTCAATGGTTTTACAGTAAATTTTTTAGGGTTTGGTAAACAGGCGACGATCATTGCAGCTTCTGAACGGGTTAGATATTTTGCATCCTTATTAAAATAATTTTTTGCTGCTGCCTGTACACCAAAAATGCCGGGTCCCATTTCAGCTACGTTCAAATAAGTTTCCAGTATTCTTTTCTTTCCCCAGATCTTTTCGATCATGAATGTGAAATAAACTTCAAGACCCTTCCTGAAAAAACCGCCATGCTGCCATAAGAAAACATTTTTTGCGGTTTGCTGGCTGATGGTACTGGCGCCCCTAGTTTTAGCAGGATGTTTTTCATTGTACTTCATCGCTTTTTTTATCGCCTTAATATCAAATCCATCATGGTCGGGAAACAGCTGGTCTTCCCCTGCCATTACAGCAAGTTTAATGTTCGGGCTCATTTCATCATAAGAAACATAATCTCTTTTTAATCCATCACCCGTTACGAGGCTAACCATCTGCGTTATGGTAACAGGTGGGTTCATCCATTTACAAAGTATTATGTAAACAAATTGGAGGATGAACATCCATAACAATACCCTTTTTACGATATGCCAGGCTTTTTTCAAATAAGCAGTATAAAAATTATAAAATATAAAATGCAATATAGGATTAGGTATAATAAGCGCAAAGTCTTTACTGATGTTTGTTTATCTGTTAAGCTGCCTTACTTCTTTGCTTTTCTTTGCATCTTTGCATGAGGCCGAAGCTTCGTTTCACGCAAAGCAGTTAAGATAAATACAAAAGCGGCAAAGATTATTTAAAATGATGTAGCACGTTGATTGATATTTGAAATTAAACTGATGAAGCTTTTGTGGCGATTTTGTAAAATCTTGCAGGTAATATCATTTTTTTTCCGGTGACAGGTTCACATATTCAAGCCTGTATTTTCTTTTGCCGATAACAATTGGTTTGCTGCCAGCTTTTGTCATTAAATAACCAATGCCGGCCAGTCCTGCAGATGCACCCATTAGACCGGGGCTGAATTTTTTTCGATCTGCTAAATAAACGACCCCGCTTGCTACTGTTAATACCAATCCTCCACCCAGCAATGCTGCACCACTTCCCTGCACATTAAATCCTTTTTTTTCTTTTTTGCCAATACTTTTTATATCCCTGTAATTATAAGCATAACTATAACTTCCGAGTGTATCTATTACGTAAAATCCAAATTGTGTAACGGCCGTCCTTACTGCATATTCCTTCATAAATAGTGTGTCGTTATGAATACCCGTTATAAGTGCATTTCGATAAGCGCCTGTTTTTGACACGAATTCTATTTGAGTACCTGGATAATAGGAACGGATGGGTTTGTCTTTTTTCTTTAGAATGATGAAATCGGAGGCTTGCCCGAACGAGGTGGAGGAAATCAGGAGCAATATGGTGAGGTAACGAAGCATTTTTGTTTTTAATTAAGAGTAGCGGGATATCTGATTTCTGACATCTGATATCTACTTCTTCGCCAGCAACACCCCAATCATCAACGCAAGCCCAAAAACAAGAAACAATGAACCTGAAATTTTATTAATGATCGTGATATTCCTGTCCGTTAATTTATTTCTAAGCTTGCCGGCGAGATTTATTTTTAAAAAATCGGCGCACATATTCAGTAATAAACAAATAGAGAAAGTGATGATCCTTTCATTATTCGTGTATGCATTGGCGATCGTTTTTGTAGTGGCCGCAAACCATAAAGCGATCACGCCGGGATTCAATGTATTGATCAAAAAGCCTGTAATAAAAAGCCGTGCATGTGTTGTGCCCCCGATCTTCACCCCCTTGTCGAGTTCTTCTTTTGTATGGTATTTTTTAAAAAAGAGATAATATACACCGAGGGTGATCAAAAATAGACCGCCGGTAATACCGATCGGTTTTTTATAAATGATGAGCGTTGTTAATGAGCTGCCGAAAAAATTAGCCGTTATTACCCACAAAGTATCACTTAACCATACACCGCCAATAAAGTAAAAGGCGCTTACCAGGCCATAATTGATACGCAGTTTTATAATAGTGAAAATTACGGGGCCAACTGAAAAAACCAGGGCAAATCCTAATAACAATCCTGATAAAATGGCATCCGTCATACTTTTAAATTGACGTGGACAATTGATAATTGACAATGTAGTCAATGCTTGCCCAGCTTTATTTTTTGATTTAGTATTACACCCGAAATTAGAACAATTGTCAATTGTCCATTGTCAATTGTCCATTGGAGAGAAATTGTTCCCATTCTTCCAGCATCTTTCCCTTCAACACTCTTGGAAATTTATGTTGTCCTCCCAGTTTCCCTTTTAGATTCATAAAATCCATGAATTTCTGTTCGGACAATACTACTGCTTCCACGGCTTTTAATGCATGCCTTCGTTCTACTTCATAATCATCATTAAGCACTTTTAATTTTTCATCAATTACATTGGCTATTTTTTTTGCATCAATGGCATCATCCGATCCGATAAACCATTTATGCGCAAAAAAAGTTCCGTGCGGAATACCTGCAACAGTAAATTCAGGAATAAATACATTCAATTCCGTTGCTGCCATTTCAATGGCCTTGGTCATGTTGTCTACACTCAGGTGTTCTCCTACAAGGCTTAAAAAATGTTTGGTGCGTCCTGTGATGATGATCTCACTTCTTTCTTTGTCGACCAGCTTTACCGTATCGCCAATTGCATAACGCCATGCGCCTGCATTGGTGCTGATCAGGATCGCATAATCTTTGTCTACCTCAATTTCATGGATCATGTATACTTCAGGATCATCCAACATGTTTCCTTCGCTGTCAAAATTATTATCATCAAAAGGAACAAATTCAAAGAAGATATTGTTGTTGAGCGCCAGTTGCATATTGCTGGTATCCTGCCTGTTTTGATAAGCAAGAAAACCCTCACTGGCTAAATACGTTTCTATATAGGTAATGGGCTTACCCATTAATTTTTCAAACCCTTTTTTATATGGTTCCATGGCTACACCGCCATGTACATAAAAAGCGAGGTTGGGCCACATTTCATGAATATTTTTCAGCTTGTATCGCTCAATGATCTTTTCAAGACATAATTGCAACCATGCCGGAACACCACAAATAAAACCAATATCCCAGTTGGGTGCATTCTCAACAACTTCTTCCAGCTTTTTATCCCATTCTTTTTCTTTGGCGATCTTTTTACCCGGCTTATAAAGGCCAAGGCCGAGAAACCAAAAAGGAATATTTTTTTGTTGAATACCGCTCAGGTCGCCTGCATAATAGGTGGGCCCTTTTTGCAATTGAGTAGTTCCACCAAGCATCAGCCAACCTTTGCCGATAGCGCTTTTAGGAACATGTTCATAACGGGTAAGGCTAAGCAATTGCCTGAAACTGGTAACGATATTACTGCGCAACAGGTCCTTCGTGATGGGGATGTATTTACTGGAAGCATCACTGGTGCCACTGCTGAGTGCAAAATATTTTACAACACCCGGCCAGCAAACATCTGGCGTACCCTCAAGGGTCTTGTACCACCAGTCATCATAAATTTTATTATAGTTATAGGTAGGAACCAATTGCTGAAATCTTTTGCCGGGATGCCTGCTCAAAAGGATCTCATCAAACTTATATTTTTGACCAAACTGGGTAAACCTGGCCTTACGCAATAGTTTTTTCAGCACTTTGATCTGTTGTCTCCGGGCATCACTTACCGGCAGGTTCAGTGCTTTTGCCAGTGATTTGGGAAGCTTTATTTCAAAAATGGCCATTAAAAGGGTTTGTTTGAGAAAGACAAATATACAATTTGAAGATTTGAAAATTTGAAAATTTGATGATGAACCGCGTTTAAAATTCTCGGGATTTTAAGTAACCAATTTTCAAATCTTCAAATTTTCAAATCTTCAAATTAATTACCTACGTTTGCCCCTACAAAAAAAGAAGATCATATGAAAAAATTATTACTGTCACTTGTACTTGTTGCAAGTTTATTTAAGGCCCGTGCTGATGAAGGTATGTGGTTGCCAATGCTGCTGGGCCAGCAGGTATACAATGATATGGTGAAAAAGGGTTTGAAACTCACCAAAGAACAATTGTACTCTATCAATAAGGCTTCGCTTAAAGATGCGATATTGATCTTTGGCGGTGGTTGTACCGGAGAGATCGTGAGCGACCAGGGATTGATATTCACCAATCACCATTGCGGCTATGCGGCCATTGCAGGTGCCAGCAGCGTAGAGCACAATTACCTGCGTGATGGATTTTATGCATTCAATAAGGACCAGGAGATCCAAAGCCAGTTGACGGTACAGTTCCTTGACCGAATTGTTGATGTTACCAAAGAAGTGGAAGAAGGCTTCAAAGGACTTGCATGGGCAGATCGTGTTAAAAAAACACAGGAGGTTTATAAAAGCATCACCGATAAAGTGCTTGATAAAGAAAATGGATTGGCCGGAAGAATATACAGCATGTTCAAAGGCAATCAGTACATCATGTATGTGTATAAAACGTACAAGGATATACGCCTTGTTGGAGCGCCACCTGAAAGCGTTGGTAAATTCGGAGGCGACACGGATAACTGGGAGTGGCCACGCCACACAGGTGATTTTTCTATCTTCCGTGTGTATGCAACAAAAGATGGTAAGCCGGCAGAATTCAGCAAAGACAATGTGCCTTTAAAACCAAAACATTTTTTACCAGTAAGTATTAAAGGGATCAAAGATGGCGATTTTGCCATGATCTATGGGTACCCTGGTGGAACCAACAGGTATGAAACCAGCAATGGCATAAAACTGAAAAATGAAATTGAAAATCCTGCATTGGTAGGACTTAGGGACATGCGTTTAAAATATATGCATGAGCAAATGATCAAAGATCCTGCTGTAAAACTGAAACTGGCTTCTAACTATGCAGGCGTTGCCAACTATTGGAAATTCTTTGATGGTGAAACAAAGCAACTGATCAAGTTTCATACTTATGATCAGAAGAAAGCTTATGAAGATAAATTCACTGCATGGGCAAAAGGAAAACCTGAGTATGAAAATATTTTTGCTGAGTACCAAAAAAATTATGATGCGTGGACACCTTACAGTAAGGAAAGGCAATACCTGAATGAAGGTATCATAGGTTCACCGCTTGCCGGTTTTGCAGCTTCATTATTGGCACTTGAAGCGGCTATTGTAAAAACAGGAAGTACAGGAGAGGATATTAAAAAGGAAGCAGCTAAAGCAGATGCTGCAAGAAAAGAATTCCTGGAAGCAGAGGATAAACCGAGTGACCAGAAAATAATGGCAGCTGTTGCCATGGCGTTTTACAATGACATTGATAAGAGCCAGCACCCGATAGGCTTTTATGAAAAACTAAAAGGAACTTATGGTGACCTGAAAGATGAAGCAACTTATAAAAAATGGGCAGCCGATGTATTCGCAAACACAATGATCTTTGATGATGCTAAATGGTCGGCATTCATTGCGCAACCGGATGCGAACACATTACAAGCTGATCCTGCATTTGATTTTGCCGGTAGTTTTTCAAAAAATTACAAAGACAAATATGCTTCTTTATATGCAGCATTCACCAGCAGGAACAATGAGCTTGGCCGCAGTTACCTGAAAGGTGTTATGGAAATGAATCCTGAAGCTGTTAAAAAAATGTATCCTGATGCAAACTTCAGCATGAGGGTAAGTTATGGAAATGTAAAAAGCTATAACCCAAGAGATGCGGTGCATTATGATTATGTTACAACCAGCAAAGGCATACTTGAAAAATATGTAGCTGGGGATTATGAATTTGATCTGCCTGCAAAGCAAATCGAACTTTTAAAGAAAAAAGATTTTGGTCAATATGCAGATAAGAGCAGGAATGATCTTGTAATTGGTTTTATCACTACCAATGATATCACTGGCGGTAATAGCGGCAGCCCGGTAATTGATGGCAGTGGCAACCTGATAGGTCTGGCATTCGATGGCAATTACGAAGCATTGAGCCATAAGATCGCATTTGATAAAGACCTTAACCGTACCATTTGTGTTGATGTACGTTATGTATTGTGGTGCATTGATAAATTGGGTGGAGCGAAGAATATTATTAATGAGTTGAAGTTGGTGAGATAATGTTGACTAGTTGACCAAGTTGAAAAGTTAACAAGGGTATTAAATATGGAGTGCCTCCCCTTATCAACCAATCAACTTTATCAACCCTGTCAACTCTACATAAAAAGCCGTTGCTAATAACAACGGCTTTTTATATTTCCTTTATCTTTGATAAGAGATGAGATACCTGGCCTTCATATTTTGTTTTTACTTCATAGCACTTTCATGCACACCATGTTTGTGCGATGACGTGCAGGCAACTCATTGTGTTGAGCAAAAGGACCAATCGCCTTCTAAAGATCATCATGAAGATGGGTGTACGCCTTTTTGTTCATGCTCATGTTGTATAACATCGGTTTTCTTTTACCAGAAGAACATACAGGTGCCTACAGCTGTTACAAACTATTGTAATAAAGAATACAATTCTTTTACGCAACATTTTTCTTCTTACAAGAGCCATAATATCTGGCAGCCTCCACGCCTGGTTTGAATAATGAACACATGTATCTATTGTGGGGATAGTTTTGTTTAACTGTTCTCATAGTTATTATTCAATCAATAATTTATTTCATGAAAAATATTTTTTTTCTGCTAATGGCACTGTGTATGAGTTTTTTTGCACAAAGTCAGGATACGGCAGGCGTATTCATTAAGGATATTAAAACAGGCGAACCACTGCCTGGTGCTTCTATTTTTGTTGTGGGCCTTAATAAAAATTTTGTTGCCAATGAAAATGGCTTTATTGTCTTTACTGGAATTCCTGCAGGGAAACATATAATGACAATAAACCATTCAGGTTATGAAACAAAAAAGGATACCATTGTTTTTCCATTTGCAGTCAATGATACTTTAGTGCTATTGCTTACAAGTATTGCAGAAGAAATGGAAGAAGTAGTGATCCAATCCACACGTACGAGCCGCACCATTAACAATACAGCTACAAGGGTAGAAATGATTGAAGCCGAAGAAATTGATGAAAAAGCAAACATGCGCCCGGGAAATGTTGCAATGCTTTTACATGAAAGCACGGGGTTGCAGGTGCAGCAGACTTCAGCAACGTCAGGCAATGCAAGCATACGAGTACAGGGGCTTGATGGCAGGTATACACAACTATTAAAAGATGGTTATCCCAACTTCGGAAATTTTGCCAGCGGTTTGAGTATACTTGAAATACCGCCACTCGATCTTGCACAGGTTGAAATTATCAAGGGGCCGGCATCTACTTTATACGGAGGCGGGGCCATTGCAGGCGTGATCAATTTTATCTCGAAAACACCAAAAGAAAAGGCGGTATACAATTTTATCTTAAACCAATCCAATGTAGGGCAAACCAATATCGGCGGCTATGCGTCACAGCGATCTAAGCAATTTGGGTACAGTTTTTTGGCGCTGGTAAATTTCCAAAAAGCATATGATGTAGATAAGGATGATTTTTCTGAACTTCCTAAATCAAACAATTTTACAATAAGCCCTCGTTTGTTTTTTTATCCTGGTAGTAAAACGACCATTATGCTCGGCAATAACTTCACTAAAGGAAATAATACAGGAGGTGATATCCAGGTAATAAAAGGAATAACTGATAGTGAACACATATACTTTGAAAAAAACAATACGATCCGAAATACAACTACGTTGGAATTAGAAAGAAAACTAAAAGGAAAAAATAATTTCAAAGTAAAACAAAGTGTCAGTTTTTTCGACAGGGAGATCAGCATCCCAGGTTATACTTTCTCGGGCGTAAATACAAATAGCTTTACAGATATATCTTTTATTGTTGCAAAGAAGAACCATCTTTTAAACAGTGGAATCAATATCATCTATGATAAATTCAAACAAAGTGCATCTTCATCTTTCATTAGTCAAAACAACAACTCATTTACAAGTGGCCTATATGTACAGGATACATGGGATGTAAGCGAAAAAGTGATTGTTGAGAGTGGGATCCGGATGGATCATGTGAAATACAGCAATGATAAATTTGATAAAAAACAATTATTCTTCCTGCCACGTTTCTCGGCATTATTTAAGATCAGTAATAAATTATCTTCCAGGATTGGTGCGGGCCTTGGTTATAAAGTACCTACTATATTTACTGAGCAAACAGAAACTATACAATACAGGAACGTCCTTCCGTTGAATAATGTAACTGCTGAAAGAAGTGTTGGTGTTACTGCAGATATTAATTATAAGACAAAGATCAGCAGCCATCTCTCTTTTAGCCTTAACCAGCTTTTCTTTCATACGATCATTAATAAGCCGCTTGTGTTAGCAGCAGATGCATTTTCAAATTATTTCTTTTACAATGCAACAAAACCCGTTCGCAGCAGCGGCTTTGAAACAAATGTGAAACTCATTTTTAAAAATGACCTTAAACTTTTTGCAGGCTATACATATACATATGCAAAAGCTGCTTATTTAACCGGGAATAAATTCTTGCCCTTATTACCTCAAAATAAATTGAATCTGGCACTTGTGTATGAAAAGGAAGATAATTTTAAAATAGGCCTCGAGGGTTATTTTACTGATAAACAATATTTATTTGATGCTTCTGCGACGCCTTCATTTTGGGAGTTCGGTTTCATGGCAGAAAAAACATTTAATAAAATTACTTTCTTCATCAATTTTGAAAATATTACTGACGAACGTCAAAGCAAATACAAACGCGTAGTGAATGAACCACACGATAACCCATCCTTTGATGATATCTGGAATCATACAGAAGGGTTTATTGTGAATGGGGGGATAAAACTGAAATTGTAAGAATGGGGGAGTGGGTCAATAAGTGAATGAAACAGGATCTTATTGACCCATTCACCCATTGACTTATTCACCATTCACTTTTTAACAGCGCCAACACAACTTTTAATATTTCCTTAAGATATCCCTGCTAATGTGCTTCCACAGCGGGTTTGAGGTGTTTATTGGGTATTAATTATATCATTGATTGTTGCCGCTTATCTATAAAAACAATCAAACTCATGTTTATTGTCACATCAATGTAAATGCATAAAATGGTTGAATATACTTTTGATCTGTCAAAGTTGCAAAGCCAGCAACATTCTTAAAAAATTAAAGTATAGAAACATGAAAAAGTTAACAACAATCCTTGCAGCAGTTGCGCTGATCATCAGCAGCAGTGCATTTGCAAGCTCAGGCGTGAATGTAACTGAGAAAGTAAACAAAGCATTCCAAACAAATTTTACAGGCGCATCAAATGTTGCCTGGACAAAAACAGATCAATTTTATTTTGCTCACTTTATGCTTAATAATGATGAAGTATCTGTTGCCTACAATGAAGATGGCGAATTATTGGGAACATCCCAGATCGTCGATAAATCAGCATTGCCACAGGCAATTACTTATTCATTGAAAGATCAGTATGGTGATTTTGCAGTAAGCCCTTCTGTTACTAAAATTGAGCTAGCCGATAAAGTAACTTATTTTATTACCCTTTCGAATAAAACAAACAGCATAAGGGTAAAAAGTTCTGAAGAAGGAGTATTAGCCGTGGAAAAGAAAACAAAGAACCCGGTACGTGTGGGAAGAGTGTATTAAGTTTAACCTGGTGTACAAACACTTTAAGGGCGGGAGTATAAGGAAAATAATTCTTTATGCTCCCGTTTTTATTTTCTGGATGCTGGATACGAGATACTTGATCCAGGATCCAGAAACAAGTATCCAGTATCTCGTAAAACGCTTATTTTTGTCGCCTAAAAAAACAACAATGGAAAAAGGCCCAATATCAGCATACATTCAACATCATTATCGTCATTTCAATGCTGCTGCGTTAATGGATGCGGCAAAAGGTTATGAAACACATTTGCTGGAAGGCGGTAAAATGATGGTAACACTTGCAGGCGCTATGAGTACAGCAGAACTGGGATTAAGTTTTGCAGAAATGATCCGCCAGGATAAAGTAGCCATCATTAGTTGCACAGGCGCTAACCTGGAAGAAGACATCATGAATTTGGTTGCGCACAGTCATTATAAAAGAGTTCCCAATTACCGTGACCTGAGTCCACAAGATGAATGGGATCTATTGGAAAATCATTTTAACAGGGTAACGGATACCTGTATACCCGAAGAAGAAGCATTTAGAAGATTGCAACAGCATATCCATAAAATATGGAAAGATGCAGATGATAAAGGAGAAAGATATTTTCCACACGAGTACATGTTCAAGATGTTATTGAGTGGCGTGCTGGAACAGTATTATGAAATTGACCCGAAGAACAGCTGGATGCTGGCAGCTGCACAAAAAAATATCCCGATCGTAGTACCGGGATGGGAAGACAGTACGATGGGAAATATTTTTGCTTCTTATGTTATCAAGAATGAGATAAAAGCATCTACCATGAAAAGTGGTATCGAATATATGGTATGGCTCGCCGATTGGTACAGGAAAAATTCATCTGGTAAGGGAGTTGGTTTTTTCCAGATCGGTGGTGGTATTGCCGGAGATTTTCCAATTTGTGTTGTACCGATGATGTACCAGGATCTTGAATGGCATGATGTTCCTTTCTGGAGTTATTTCTGCCAGGTGAGTGATTCAACTACTTCTTATGGTTCATACAGCGGTGCCGTGCCAAATGAAAAAATTACATGGGGTAAACTCGATATTCATACACCAAAATTTATCGTAGAAAGTGATGCTACTATTGTGTGTCCGTTGATATTTGCATGGGTACTCGGTTGGTAACACATAATGTAAGATCTATGATGTAAGATGTATGATTTGTAAGAACATCATATCATCCATCTTACATCATAGATCTTCTTTATCTTTAAAATAAAAACATGAAGCATGTTGTTTGGATTGCCTGCTTTTTTCTTTCAACGAAAAACTTATGTGCACAAGCAACATTGCCTGTTCCATTAAACATACAAGCTGCATTTGATGAACACACCCGCAGCGCTGACGGCAAACCCGGAAAAAATTACTGGCAGAATAAAGCGTCGTATAATATCAATGTGGATTTTTCTCCTGCTACAAGATTGATAAAGGGCCATGAACTTATCTCATACGAGAACAATAGCCCTGATACCCTTTCAGAAATTGCTTTTAAACTCTATCCCAACATTTATAAAAAAGGTTCCCAGAGACTGGTAAATATCGAGGCCGCAGATATTGGAGAAGGTGTAAACATTGAAAGTATAGAGATAAATAACGTGCTGGTTCCAGGTGAAGATTGCAGAACCGATGCAACAAATATGATGCTTAAAGTAAAGCCATTCCTTCCCGGGACTAAGATGGATCTTAATATCAGTTACAATTATACATTGAATAAAACTTCGCATCTCCGTACCGGTGAGATAGAGGACGGGGCTTATTTTATTGCCTATTTTTTCCCAAGAATTGCTGTATATGATGACATTGATGGATGGAACCTGAATCCTTATCTCGGCACACAGGAATTTTATAATGATTTCTGCGATTTTAAAATGAATATTAAAGTACCTGCTGATTTTATCGTTTGGGCAACCGGTGATCTGAAAAATGCAGAAGCTATTTTTAACGATAAATACCTGCAACGCATCAAGCAGGCTGAAACAATGGATGGATACATTACTGTGATCGACAGTACTGATTTAAAAAATGGCCACATCACTAAAGCTGACAGCAGCAATACCTGGGTATTTGAATCAAAGCATGTAACCGATGCCGTTTTCGCACTCAGCAATCATTATTGGTGGCAAAGTTCAAGCCTGGTTGTAGATAGATCCACTAATCGGAGAACAAGGGTGGATGCGGCATTTAATCCGGGGCACAAAGATTATTTTAAAGTGGTAAGCGATGCACGGAAAACGGTTGAGTACATGAGTTATCGTTTTCCTAAATGGCCCTATCCTTATAATCACGAAACAGTATTCGACGGGCTCGACCAGATGGAATACCCGATGATGGTAAATGATAACCCTCTTGAAGACCGGGCACAAAGCATTGAACTAACAGATCATGAGATCTTTCATACCATGTTCCCATTTTATATGGGCATCAATGAAACAAAATACGGATGGATGGATGAAGGTTGGGCAACAATAGGTGAATGGCTTATCTCTCCCATGATCGATCCTTCGATTGTTGATGAATATGGAATGGACCGTTATGAAAATGCTGCAGGAAGAGAAGTTGATCTCCCCATAACAACACTTACCACGCAGGAATTCGGCCCATCCATGTTTATCAATAGTTATCCAAAACCTGCATTGGGTTATTTGTATGTAAAAGATATGTTGGGAGATGAGCTGTTTTATAAAGGTCTGCACAACTATTTCCGCAACTGGAATGGCAAACATCCCATACCGTATGATTTTTTTAATAGCATGAATGTGGGGACAGGAAAAAATTTAAACTGGTTTTGGAAGAAATGGTTCTTTGATGATGGTGTACCCGATCTTGCCATTTCAAAATTTACTTCAACAGGAGATCAAAAGAAAATTATTGTTGAATCAAAAGGAACCAAACCTGTGCCGGTTGATGTTACGGTAGTTTATGAAGATGGAGCTACAGAAAAATTTCATCGTAATATCTCTGTGTGGGAAAAGGCAAATAAAACAGTAACGATCAATTTTTCTTCTGGTAAAAAGATTCAAAAAATAAAACTTGGCAGCACATATGTACCGGATGTTAATAAGAAGAATAATATTTACCTCGTAAAATAATTTCCCGCAGATATAAGATGATTTAGCACGCTGATTTAAGGCGATTATCTTCTTAGATCTGCGTGCATTCAATCTGCCTAAAATCTGCGGGAAAAATCACCTCGTTCCCGTTGGCAACGGTTTGTCACGTTTCAACATCTCATCCCTGTTCGCAATTTCCCATGCCGTATGAAAGATCATACGAACTCTTTTTTCATACAATTCCCAGTTGATCTTATCAACCGTATCCGTTGGCTGATGATAATCCGCTTTCAACATCCCATCATAAAAAAATAAAACAGGAACTCCTTTGCGTGCAAAATTGTAATGGTCACTTCTGTAGTAGATCCTTTCTTCATCATCCGGATCGTCAAACTTATAATCAAGCTTGAGCTTTGTGTATTTTTTATTTACTCTTTCATTGATCTTTGGAAGATCGCTGCTTAATTTATCGTGCCCCACAACATATACATAATTATTTGTATCAGCCTTTTTTCTTTCGGTATCAATTCTTCCTACCATATCTGTATTGAGGTCAACCGATGTTTTCTCTAAAGGATACACAGGATGATCGCTGTAATACTGGCTTCCCCAAAGGCCTTTTTCTTCACCACTAACGGTCATGAATACAATTGTTCTTCTTGGCCCCTTGCCTTCTGCTTTTGCTTTAGCAAACGCGGTAGCCATTTGAATAACACCAACTGTTCCGCTTCCATCATCATCGGCGCCATAATAGATCTTGCCATTGCGCATTCCTAAATGATCATAGTGACCGGTAAGAAAAACGTATTCATCTTTTTTATCGGTTCCTTCAATAATACCCAATACATTGCTTGCATTGATCAGGTTGTTTACTTTTTTATAAATGTAGCTCGTGTTTGCTTTTTTGTTCCAGGCATCATCAGCAGAAAAAGGCATATCAACCTTTGCTTTCTTAACGATCGTATCGAACTTATCAGCAAATAAACTCCTGGCGAACGAATGCGTGATCAGCGCATAATTTATTTTCATTTCCTCTTTATCTTCCGGGTAATACATTCTAAAGGTTTTACTGCCTGCTACAAAATCTTTGCTATAGATCTCCTGCGAAGGGTTGATCACAAGTACGCCCGCCGCTCCTTTACCTGATGCTAAAGCTAATTTTTTTGATAAACCCGGGTAGGTCCATTCACTGCTCTTAGGTGACCCTGTAATGATGTAATCAAGATCTTTTTTTGGTTCACCCAGGAAAATAACTACCAGCTTACCCTTTACATCAAGGCCGGCATAATCATTATACTTATCATCTTCTATTCCATATCCTGCAAACACAATTTCATTAGCATTGAACTGGCCGGCTGGGTTTGCCTTTGGTATAACATAATCGGAGCCGTAAGTAGCAGTGTAATCATCAATCTTTAAATTAAGATCAGCGATACTATCTTTATAAAGAGGGTAAACCTGTTGGTAACCGCTCATTCCCTGCGGAATTTTAAGCCCCAATAATTTGAATTGAGATTCTATGTATGCAGCTGCTTTTCGCTGGCCCTCGGTACCTGTTTCCCGGCCTTCCATCTCATCACTGGCGATAATGGTCAGTTGCTTTTTTAATTCATCACCGGTTATCAGTGATGCATATTTGGAAGCGTCGCTGGTTTGTGCAAAGGCATGACCAAGTCCAAGCAACAGGCCTGTCACTAAAAGTATTTTTTTCATCTGTAAGTTTTAGGAAATTCTAAGGTAAATAAATACAGGTTGCGTAGATCTGATTTATTATGAATGGCTTTTTTGAAAGTTGATAAGGTTGACCAGGTTAATAAGGGCTGGCAGTTTTTTACCTCATCAACTTTTCAACTATATCAACTTGCTAACTTGATCAGGCAGTAATTTTCTCCACCCTGTTGGCGTGTCTTCCACCCTCAAATGCTGTATTCATAAAAACATCCAGCATTTTTTCAGCATCACCATCACGTACAAAACGAGCAGGGATACAAATAATATTTGCGTTATTGTGTTTACGGGCCAACTCTGCAAGCTCCTCGCCCCAACAGATCGCAGCTCTTACGCCGGCATGTTTGTTAGCTGTAATGGCAACACCATTTGCGCTACCGCATAATAAAATACCAAATGCCGCTTCACCTGTTTCAACAGCCAGTGCTACGGGGTGGGCAAAATCAGGATAGTCGACAGAATCTTTATTATAAGTGCCAAAATCTTTATAGGCCATCCCTTCTCCTTCAAGAAAAGAAATAAGATCTTCTTTGCAGTCAAAACCTGCGTGGTCGCAACCGATAGCAATTGGTTTCTTTAAATTGAAAGTATACATAACATAAAATTGACAGTGGACAATTGACAGTTGACAATAGAAATTCTCAACCTGATTACTACCTAAAAGTAAACATTATCAACCTAATTATTTATTAAAATGTCTGTATTGTCAATGTCAATTTTTCATTATCAATTGTTAACTCCATTCTTTTTCTTTCTTAGCATTTTGTTTGTCAACCCTGGCGGCGATCATTACACTTAATTCATAGAGAATTAATAATGGTAAAGAAACGATTGCCTGGCTTGTCCAATCCGGTGAAGGTGTGATCACAGCTGCTACAATTAATATAATAACAACTGCGTATTTTCGGTATTTTCTTAAAAATGAGGCAGAGATGAGACCTATTTTAGCAAGTATGTATGCCAATACGGGTAATTCGAATGCAAGACCACATCCGAGTATGATCTCATTTAATGTATCTATATAATCATCAAGCGTTGGTAAATACTTATATGCCCCCACAGTGCCCAATGTAAAATTTGCTAAAAAGTTGAATGTAAAGGGGGCCAGTAAAAAATATCCGAAAGCAGCTCCTGTGAAGAAACATAATGATACCCAAAAAATACTTCCTCTTGAATATTTTATTTCTTTTGGTGAAAGTGCAGGTTTAATGAATCGCCATAACTCCCAAAAAAGATATGGGAATGCTACAATGATACCGCCGATCATGGCAATAGAGATAGCAGACATGAATGGCCCACTAACGGTATTTCCCTGTAATGGAATATCGACAGGAGGCATACACAAGGCGTCGCCAATGTGTAAAAAATGTCCAAGGTTACACAACGTCCTGTAAGTGATAAAACTCGACCGGGCGGGAGCATAAATAACATTATCAAAGATCCAGTCTATATAAACAAAAATCCCAATGGCTCCAACCAGCCAAACGAGCAATGCCCTTACAACATGCCACCTGAGTGCTTCAAGGTGATCGATAAAGCTCATCTCCGCATTTGAATCTGCCGCAGAACCTTTGCTGCGTAAGCGTTTTAAAAATGAAGGTCTATTTGAAGAATTACTGGCCAATGTCCGGGCGATTTTTTGATTCTAAGTTTAGTTGCGCAAGTTACGTTATGAAATTGGAACAACTTTTACATTACCGGTACGTTTTAATGCGCCCCAGCCCTGCAGTTCGCCTTTCAATGCCTTATTGAACGACTTTATCAATATATAATACATTAACTGGCGATAGATCAATCGTTGCGGAATCAGCCAAAATAATTTTTTATAATCTGCTTTTTCATAGGTGAATGCTATTGCGGCACCCACAATGTCGACCACCGAAAATATTATATAATATGTAATGATATGCTCCAGGCTCGCGGGCATGATGCCGAAGCCTGCTGCTACCAGGCTCAAGATTAAAATAAGGTCGGCCAATGGCGCTAAAAAAGGCAATATCATCTGGAAGATCAAAATATTCGGCAAGGCGATCATTCCAAAGTTTTTATATTTTGGATTGAATACTGCGTCCCTGTGTTTCCAAAAACTCTGCATAACGCCAAAGCTCCAGCGAAAACGTTGCTTTAAAAATTGTTTCATTGTTTCCGGGGCCTCGGTGTAAGATATGGCTGTAGTGGAATTCCTTACCAACCATCCGTAGCGATGAAGCCGCATGGTAAGGTCGCAGTCTTCAGCAAGTGTATCTGTTGTGAATCCACCGGCTTCAATAACAGCAGATTTTTTGAATGCACCAATTGCACCAGGCACCACCGTTATGCAATTCAAAAGATCAAAGGCCCTGCGGTCAAAATTTTGTGAAGTGATGTATTCAATGCTTTGCCAGTTGGTGATCATATTTATTTCATTGCCCACTTTTACATTGCCTGCTACAGCTCCAACTTTTTCTGAATTGAATTTTTTCATCAACTCAGATATTGCATCGGCTTTTAACTGTGTGTCTGCATCAATACAAACAACATAATCATTGGATGCGATATCAATACCATAGTTAAGTGCGGTAGCTTTTCCACCATTTGTTTTTGTAACAACCTTTACCTTTGGAACTGCAGCAAAAAAATCTTTTACAGAATTAAAAGTATTATCCTTACTGCCATCATCAACAAATACAATTTCTATATCAGGGTAATCCTGTTGAAGCAGGCTTTGAACGGTCCTCACAGCATTTACTTCTTCATTGTATGCAGGCACGATCACACTTACACCTGGTTGTGCTTTTGAAGCGAGTACTTTTTTCTCTTTTCTCTTTTGGATATATGCGAGGCTAGCCATTGCCGTCATACGGCCAATGGATAAAAATATCCCGATCATGAATAAAGAGAAAAGAATTAATCCCAACCAGTACATTCCCTCAACAAAATAAAAATTGAATTTATTTTTCCAGTCCTGTTTGATGGCAGGCATTACATCATCCTTTGTTTTGCCCATTAGATCGGCAACGGTGGTGAACTTGCATTTTCTTTTTTTAAAATATTCAATGATGCGTGGAAGTGCATCCACTGTAGCCTGCCGGCTTTTTCCTCCAGCATCATGCAATAAAATAATACTGGCGTTGTGTGTTTCAGCAAGGCGGATGGTGCGGTTCACAATACTGTCAGCATTCATATTTGGGTCCCAGTCATTTGGATCAATACTTTCACCTACTGATATATAGTTGTCTTTCTTGCTTCGGGCAAGTGGTTCTATTTCGTCAAAAGTTTGGGGTTCACTATCTGCATTGAATGGCGCCCTGAATAAAATGGTTGAATGTCCCGTAACGCATTCTATCAATGCACGGGTTGTTTTCATTTCCAGTTCAGCACGTTCAAGGCTCATCCTTGCAAAATTGCTGTGGGTGAAAGTGTGGTTGCCGATCTCGTATCCCTCTTTATATATTTTTTGTACCAGCGGGATATTGCTTTCAGCATTTAGCCCAACCATAAAAAAAGTAGCAGGTACTTTTTCTTTTTCTAAAATGGATAATATTTGTGGTGTATATTTTTCACTTGGCCCGTCATCAAAGGTCAGGATAATTTTGTGACCCGGTTTTCCGATATCGTTTGTGTCTTCTGCAAATTTTTCGTAAACATAACCCGACGGAAGTTGAACGTACTGTTGTTCTGCGATCAGCATTTCGGTACTATCAATTTCAAGATTGATCTTTCCCTGTGTTGGTGTAAATAATATTCTTAATAATTCACCTTCACCTATTGCTGTAGGCTTTGAACTTTCATCAAAAGGCGCAATGGATAAAGTATTAAAATCAAACGCTGTTTTTTGTAAAGCAGCAGTGCTGAGGTCACGTCCATAAAAATCCCAGACACGTGGATCTTCACTTCCCAGGCGCCAGAGGGCAGTTCCGGCTGTTGCATAGTCATCACTGAATCGAAGTACATTAAAGGTTGTTGCTGCGTCGGTAAACCAGATATTGTGTTTGATTTCTTCACTGCTATCTGTTGCAGGATCTATATAAGTATAATGAAGGTTATAAGTATCATTGTCAAAAAAAATGCTGGCACTTGCCAACTTGGCTTTATCAATCACTTCTGCGTAACCGATATCCCTTACTTTCCACGTGGTATCGTTTGTCCAGTCACGGGCATAACCCGCTACGCCCAATATAATTTTACCGGCATCTATTTTATCGTCGATCCAACTAAGTTGTTCTTCTATCCATTTCTGGCTGCTTATCGGGCCGGCTTCAGTGCCGTCGTTGAATTGATCATAAGCCATTAGAATAAGGTGATCGTTGTATAATTCTAGTTTTTCATAATCATAATCTTCATTCATCGCCTGTACATCCATACTTACTAAAAAACCTTTGCTATGTAAAGCTTCATACAATTCTTTTTGAAAGTAGGTAAGAGGTTCATTCGTTTTTTGATCCAGGTTCTCAAAATCAACATTCAGTCCCTGTAAATGATAATGGCTAAGCGTATCAATTATTTGCTGAATGATCATTTTTCTTTTTTCAGCATTTGCAAAAAGGGTATCAACAAGCGAGGGATCGAAAAAGCCTTTGCCGGTATTGGTTCTGTCTGTATGAAAATTATTGAATATAGGTTGAATGCTCAGGTTGTTCTGCTTCATTACTACAAGCGCAGCACTGTCGATGCGTGTTTGTAATTTGTAAGTAATGGTATCAATAAAGAACCACTCTGGATAAATTGTATTTAATTTATCTGCATGCTGTTTAAGATCGAGCAGTGCAGCCTTATTCCATGGCACATAAAAAGCAGCACGGATCAAGGGAGATTTTACCGCATTTTCTTTTACTTTTTTCAAAGAATCCTCCAATACTTTTTTGTCGAGGAAACTTTTGAAGCCCGCAAATTTATTGTTCTGTTTTGTTGAAAAGGTCAGCCTGTTGGAAGGATCGAGTTTATCCTGGTAAGCTTTTGCCCTGTTATCAAGGTTTGGTAAAGAGGGGTTGCCATCATGAAGGACTGCCAATACCACAACAACTAAAAAAAACATGGCAATAAATAAAATTATCCTGGAAGACCACTTAACGCTTCGCCATCTTGTTGCGTTGTTGGTTTGAAATATCTGCGGGTTATTCATCTATGTAAGGAAAGATTACAACAAACATATTATAATTTGGAATAAAGGAAGGTTAATATAATGTGTATTTCGTTGAACATTGAATATTGAGCGTTGAATATTGAATATTTCTTTTCGTCCTCAAATTTGACAGAACTCCCATTTCCTGTTATCTCTTTAATGATTGCAGGGTCTAATAAATGTTCAATATTCAACGCTCAATATTCAATGTTCAACGGAATAAGAAAGGCCCCTGTAGAAACAGGGGCCGTTTACCAAAACTAACTGCTTATGAGAAAATTGAGAATTATTAATTGAGTGTTCTGCGAGAATATTTGCAAACAGGATGCCAAAAAATTTTAGAAATCGTTAAGAAGATGTAAACTCTTATTCAAGAAACAAGAAAATACTTCAAAAAAAATTTGCCACTGATCCGCTGATTTTTTTAATCAGTGAATCAGTGGCAAATACAAATTATAATTATTGTTGAGAAGTTAGTTTCTCTGCATTCTCTGCAAATTGAAGGGCATCAATAAATTCCTGGATCTCTCCATTCATAACACTGTCTAAATTGTAAACTGTAAAACCAATGCGATGATCTGTCACCCTGCCTTGCGGGTAATTGTACGTGCGTATTTTTGCGCTTCTGTCGCCGGTGCTTACAAGGCTCTTTCTCTTATGGGCAATGGCCTCTTCTGCTTTGCGTACTTCCTCATCATATAATTTTGTACGAAGCATGTCCATGGCTTTTTCCCGGTTACCGAGCTGGCTTCTTTCTGTCTGGCAAACTACAACAATGCCCGTTGGTTTATGTGTAAGAAAAACTTTAGTTTCTACTTTATTTACATTCTGTCCGCCTGCACCGCCGCTTCGGGCTGTTTCCATTTTTACATCACTTTCCTTTAGTTCGAAATCTACCTCCTCAGCTTCGGGCATTACTGCTACAGTAGCTGCGGAAGTATGTACACGCCCACTGCTCTCTGTGTCGGGCACACGCTGTACACGATGAACACCGCTTTCAAATTTGAGCGTACCATACACATCATCTCCCACAACTTCTACCTGTACTTCTTTGTAACCTCCAACTGTGCCTTCGCTTTCGCTGAGTATCGCTGTTTTCCAACCTTTCTTTTCGCAGTATTTCAGGTACATTCTTAATAAGTTACCCGCAAACAAAGATGCTTCATCACCACCGGTACCGGCCCTTATTTCAAGAATGGCATTTTTTTCATCATAAGGATCTTTTGGAATAAGCATATTGCGCAATTCTTTTTCCAGCGATTCTTTTCTTGCTTCCATTTGTGGCAGTTCCGATTTTGCCATGTCACGCATTTCTTCGTCGTCAGAATTTAATACCTCTTTATTGAATTCAATATCATCAAGCAATTTTACGTATGCATTTCTCACGTTTACAATTTTCCCCAGGCTGCGGTATTCTTTACTCAGCGTACTGTACTTTTTGTTGTCGTTTACGATCTCAGGGTTGGTGAGTGCAACGCCTATATCATCGAATTTTGCTTTTATCGCATCCAGTTTATCTAACATAATGTAATTTTATTTCCAACAAGTTTGACGAGTCAGACCTTTTGGGCGGCAAATTTACATTATATCAATCAATCATTTTGTACAGAAAATTTAAAGGAGACCAGGTTTTTAGTGGAGATGAATTTCTGCAAGGGAATATGGTATTGATCACAAGCGAGGCAGGTGAGATCGTTGACCTGGTTGATGAAGTTGATGCAGGTGAAAACGTTGAAACCTTTGAAGGAATACTTACCCCGGGCCTTATCAATTGCCATTGTCACCTAGAACTGTCACACCTGAAAGGATTTATTCCCAAAAAGACAGGACTGGTAGATTTTGTATTTAAGATCGTGACAGAACGACATTTTGCTGAAGCAACAATTTTGTCTGCCATTGAAGCTGCCGAAAAAGAAATGACTAGGAACGGGATCGTTGCCGTAGGGGATATCTGTAACAATGGACTCACCATTTCACAAAAGACAAAAGGCAATTTATTATATCGAAATTTCATCGAAGCAAGTGGGTTTCCGCCACCAGTTTCGGAACAGCGACTCCAGCGGTCCATTGATTTTTTTAATGCTTATCATGCAGCGTTGCCTTTTAATTCAATTGTGCCGCATGCGCCTTACTCAGTTTCTCCGGAGCTCTTTCAATTGATCAATGATCTTCCTGGCAATGATATTTTAACCATTCACAACCAGGAAATAGCTGCAGAAAATGAATTGTTTCAAAATAAGGAAGGCGACTTTTTAAGAATGTATCAAAAAATGAATATTGATATTTCTTTTTTCAAGCCTTCCGGAAAAACAAGCATACAAACATATCTGCCTTATTTAAACAAGCTGCGATCGTTAATACTGGTCCACAATGTTTATACATCCGAAGAAGATATCAGATTCGCCAACTCACAACTCACAACTCAACACTCACAACTCTTCTACTGTCTTTGTCCCAACGCCAATCTCTATATCAGCAATGAATTGCCGGATGTAGATAAGTTCATTAAACATAATTGCAATATTGTTTTAGGAACAGATAGCCTCGCTTCCAATGACCAGCTAAGTATCCTGGAAGAAATAAAAAAGATCAAGAAAAATTTTCCGGGCATCGAATTAGAAACAATGTTAAAATGGGCCACGATCAACGGCGCAAAAGCATTAGGCTGTGAAAAAAATTATGGAAGTTTTGAAAAGGGAAAGAAGCCGGGTGTCGTTTTGATCCGTTCTGTAGATGGGACAAACCTGGATGATTCAACTGCTGAAAGAATTTTATAGAAGCAGGAATAAGAAATAAGGAATATTAAATAAGAAATAAGAAAGTCGAATTCCTGGTATCTTGAACTTTCTCATTCCTTATTATTCATTTCTTATTCCTTATTTATCAATTCATCCTAGTATCTCATGCAGTATCTCCAACGATCGCATTTGTCCAAAGTCGGTAAGATGTAACCTGTAATAATCCTGGTATTTTAATAACAGCGATCTCCTTGTTTCTTTATTTAATTTTATTTGATCCAGTTCGGCGGGCTGCATTATTTTTAGCAATTCTGAAGTGATTTCCGCCTCCTTGTTTTCTATAAAAGATCTGTGTGTAGGTTGTTCTGTAATAAAATTTCCTTCTACGAGATCAAGGTAAATATTTTTTTCAGAAAAATTATTATTGATCTTAAAGCCAAAAAATTGCGGTAGCTGAAGTGTAAAATAAAGTGCAAAATTGGCTGCAACGGGATTTGTAGCCTGGTCAAGCTGCATCAATGCGTCTTCACAAAAATAAAAAAGATCACGATGTTCTTCGGGTTGCTTCAGTGTTTTTTGTAACAACTCTACTATATACAATGCAATACTGTTCTTTAAAACACCCGATAAGATATTTTCGTATAAGTATGCCCAGCCTGATTCTTTTATGCGCTGAAGAGCTTTGAGATCATTGTGATAAACTTCCATATCAAGTATGGCAGCGGGTTGGAACATCGCAGCTTTACTACCTGTTTTTTTTTGTGTCCTTACGCCATTTACTAGATAGGTCTGCACACCGAAAAGCTCTGTAAAAACGGTTACAACAATACTGGTCTCCCCATATTTTATCGTACGCAATATGATCCCTTTTGTTTTATGTGTCATTTTTTCATCGTTCTTTGCATACAGTTTACTTAAATGGATATCAATATTAAATAATTATGTGGCAACGCTTAGGAAAATTTGTTATTAAGAACAGGCTGGTGTTATTGATCGTATTGTTATTGGCTACGGGGGTAATGGGGTATTTTGCTTCAAAGGTCAAGCTTAGCTATGAGTTTTCAAGAGCGATACCAACTGATAATCCAAAATACCTGGAGTATGTTTCTTTTAAAAAAACCTTCGGTGATGATGGGAACATGTTGGTGATCGGCGTACAATCACAGGATCTTTTTGCATTAAAGAATTTTACCGCTTACCAGCAAATGCAAAGGCATATAAAAAAGCTGGCTGCTGTAGATGATATACTTGGTATACCCGGCGCCATTTGTTTGCAAAAAGACAGTGTTACTGAAAAATTAAAAGCAGTAAGAATATTCCCTGATACATTTCATTCACAAAATGAACTGGATAGTTTTAAGACAGTATTTTATGGACTTCCTTTTTATAGGTCGCTTTTATACAACCCCGAAACGCATGCTTATTTGATGGGCGTTAAAATAAATAAGGATAAACTCAATTCCCCAGCCCGTACTCAGATCGTTGCTGATATAACAAGCGCCGTGGATCAATTTGGAAAAACAACCGGTATCAATACACATCTCAGCGGCCTCCCACTTATAAGAACGGTGATAGCGGACCGTATTCAGAGTGAAATGAAATTTTTCCTGTTTGGTTCCCTTGCATTAAGTGTATTGATCCTGTTGCTTTTTTTCCGGTCATTAAGTACAACACTGCTTTCACTGGGAGTGGTTATTACGGGAGTAATATGGACGGTTGCCACCATCTATCTCTGCGGCTACAATATAACGTTATTAACCGCATTGTTACCATCACTGGTAGTAGTGATCGGCATTCCCAATTGCATTTACTTTATTAATAAATACCATACTTCTTACGTAGAGACAGGCGATAAGATCCAATCATTGGTAAACATGGTAAGCAAGATGGGCGTTGTTACACTCTTCTGTAATATTACTGCTGCCATTGGTTTTGCTGTATTTGCCTTAACAAGAAGCGCCATACTTTACGAGTTTGGCGTAGTGGCCGGCATCAGCATCATGGTGATCTTTGTCATATCATTTATTTTATTGCCTGCAGTGTTGAGCTATTTACCGGTTCCGGAAAAAGGTCAATTGAAATACCTGAAAAATAAATGGATAACTAATTTTCTCTGCAGGGTAGAGGTGTGGGTTTTCAATCATAAAAAATGGGTGCTTGGTACCACCGCTTTGATTGTGCTGGTATCCATCGCCGGTATGATGCGGTTAAGATCTGTCGCATATATAGTTGATGATCTTCCTAAAAAAGATAAGATCTATACAGACCTGAAATTCTTTGAAAACAATTTTAAAGGTGTTATGCCGCTGGAAATTTTAATTGACACTAAAAAGCCGAAAGGTATTTTAAGTTCAACTATAGATATTCATCGCATTGCCGCTTTTGAAGATTCTGTGCTGGCTGTACAACCCAATGTGGGCAAGCCTTTATCAATAGTGGATGGCATTAAATTTTCTTACCAGGCCGTTAGCCAGGGCACCGGTGATTCTACCTATACCTTGCCAGCCTTTGGTAATCCCATGTCGGATCTTCATAAAGGATTAAGAGAAATACAACTCAGGAGAAGCAAGGGCGAAATGACCACAAATGATACGGCGATGTCGAAACTCATAGGTTCATTTGTTGATTCTTCGGAGCAATTCATACGTATCAGCATGAGTATGGGTGATATCGGGACAAAGAAATTGCCTGCATTGCTTGATACGATCAGGCACAAAGCCGACCAATATCTTGATAGTAATTACAAAGTAACACTAACGGGCAGCAGCATCAATTTCCTGGAAGGAAGCAAGTTCATCATCAATGGTTTGAAAGAAAGTATCTTCTGGGCGTTTTTATTAATAGCACTTTGTATGCTTTATTTGTTTAAATCTTTTAAAATACTGATATGTTCGCTGGTGCCCAACCTGATCCCACTTTTGATAACAGCAGGCATCATGGGCTGGGCAGGCATCCCGCTTAAGCCATCAACGGTACTTATATTTAGTGTAGCGTTGGGTATTGCAGTAGACATCACCATTCGTTTCCTGGTAAATTACCGGCAGGACCTCCCGGTGAACAATAATAATATAGCCCTCACCGTTAAGGGCACTGTTCATCAAACCGGTCTTAGTATTATATATACATCCCTGGTGTTAACAGCCGGGTTCGTTATATTTTGCGGAAGTAGTTTTGGTGGAACTTTTGCGTTGGGATGGCTTACTTCGGTAACACTTTTATCTGCTACGCTAACCAATCTTATCTTGTTGCCGGTATTGATCGTAATGATTGCGCCAAATAAGAAAAAACAGAACTGAAACCGTATTATTTCTAGCTGAAATCAAATAGTTAATCACATTCAAGCAGCAATTGTTGATATTAATGTGTCCATTTGTACGCAATATGTTAAATATTGTATAATATCTTTGTAACTACTACTTATTAAAACCAAAAACAAACATGAGAAAACTCTTACTTATGCTATCAGCAATGTTTCTTCTGCTGGTAAACGTAAAAGCTCAAAAAACAATTACCGGTAAGGTAACGGATGATAAGGGAAAACCCCTTAGCAATGCATCAATTATAGTCAAAGGGACTACAACTGGTACCAGTTCAAATACTGATGGTACTTTTTCACTCACGCTGCCACCCAATGCAAAATCATTACTGTTTAGTAGTGTGGATTTTGAATCGCGGGAAATAAAAATTGGTGACAAAACCAGTTTCACGATCTCCTTAAATCCGGCGGGCGTTAAGGAATTAGCAGAAGTGGTAGTTACTGGTATAACCAAAATCAAAAAAGCGCAATATACCGGTGCATCGAGTAAGGTTGATGAAAAAAGCTTAAGGGACAAACCCGTAGGTTCATTTGACCAGATCTTACAGGGGCAGGCGCCAGGCGTTACTGTTCTTACAGGAAGTGGGCAGCCCGGCACAGCCTCTAATGTAATTATACGGGGTACCAATTCTATAGCGGCCGGCAGTTCTCCTTTATATATAGTCGACGGTATTCCTGTAGAAGCAGACGCATTCCAGGGGTTAAATTCAAATGATTTTGAATCAATAGACATTCTTAAAGATGCTGCTGCAAGTGCGCTATACGGATCAAGGGGATCAGCAGGGGTTATTGTAATTACTACTAAGAAGGGAAAAGCAGGGAAAATAAAATTTGGATATAGTGGCCAAATGGGTACTAAGTCAGCGCCAGATTTCTCTTTTCGCCCAATGAATACTACAGAATTGTTGAAAGCCCAGCACGACTTTGGTTCGGTAGTAAGCAAAGCTGCAGCTAACCCAGGCAATGACCCGGTTAATACCAATATTAATATGCCAGGCTGGTATTATTCACACGATAATCCTTTATATCCAACCTACGCACCAGATGTGCAGGCTGCTAATGATCATATATATGACTCTATCTCAAAAATAAATACGAACTGGTACGACAATATCTTTAGAAGAGGGAATTTCAGCAATCACCAGATAACACTTTCGGGCGGAACTGGAAAAACACTTTTATATAGTTCACTGGCTCTTTATAATGAGGAAGGGGTTACATTAAGAACGGATATGAAAAGGGTGACCTTTAGAACAAACATTGATTATTCAGATGATAAGTTCAACTATTCTGTTGCAACAACGCTTGGATATACTAAAAGAGATTTTCAACAGTCTGCTACCACGAACAGCCTTGGAAATCCTTTTCTCACCGCTGCCGTAAATGTTCCATATGCCAGGTTTAAAAATGACCTGGGAGAATATGCAACTGGAACAGGCAACTCTTTCGCTGCAGCAAATCAATTGGATCTTACCAAGTATGATAGGAATTATAACAACCAGTTCAAGGGGACACTCAGTGTAAATGCAGGTTATAAGATCACAAAGGATATTTCTGCAAATCTTGTAACAGGAATTGATTACCGTGAGACCCAGAACACGAATTACGGTAGCAAACTTCCATATGTGAGAGCAAATTCAACCAGTATTACGGGAAAAGCAGGTTTTCAACGGGAAGGGCTTGACAGGTTATTTAAAGCTGATATACGTCCTTCATTAAACTATAAAAAACTGATAGGGGAAAATCATGACCTTGACGTTATTGTTGTTGGAGAATATATAAAAGAAATAGCTAAAAATTTCGCATATACTGGTTATGGTACCGATCCCAAAAGACCAAATTCAGACGCAGCGATTACGCAAGGAAGCAGCGCAAATCAATTATATGCGAATGTAGGTGGAGGTAAAGGAGAAGATCTTTTAATATCAGGGTTGATCAATGCCCGTTATACTTATAAAAGAAAGTATACCATTTCTGCATCTTTTCGCGACGACGGATCTTCTCAGCTTCCTTCAGCAAAAAGATGGCAAAATTTTTATTCAATTGGTGGTGTTTGGGAAGCTTCAAGGGAAAACTTCATCAAAAATATTAAGCCAATTGACGTCTTGAGGATAAGGTTAAGTCATGGGACTTCAGGAGATCAAAACAACTTCCTGGGTTACTACCTTTATGAAAATACTTATGGAACTTCCAATTATTCCGGTTTAACCGGAATACGTGCAACTTACCCTGGAAATCCCGCATATAGATGGGAAGTTACTACTACTACGAATTTCGGTTTGGATTTTGAATTGTTGAATCACCGGATTTACGGAGATTTCAATTTGTATAATAAAGTTACAGACAAAATTTTCGTAAGCTTACCGCTTTCATCCTATGGAGGTTTTGGGACAGCCTTTCACTTAGAAATAAATGGTGGTAAAGTAGGAAACAGGGGCCAGGAATTGAATATTAATTTTGACGTTGTAAAAAACAAGAATGTAACCTGGACCATTAATGGTAATTTCTCACACAATAAGAATAAAATCATAAGCCTTGGCGGCCAGGACTCTTATGAAGATGGCACATCGCTTATTGCAGTAGGTAAGCCGATTGGTTCTCATTATGAGGTAGCCTGGGCTGGTGTTGATGCAGCTACCGGGCAGCCTTTATATTATACCAAAGATGGTAACGTGATCAATGTGAGACGTGATGAAGATCGCGTTCAAAACTTTGGAACCTGGGAAGCGCCATGGAAAGGTGGTTTTGGAAGCAGTGTGCGTTTCAAAGGATTTGATCTGTCAGTTTTATTCAGTTGGCAAAGTGGTGCTACAAAAGTTGACAACATGGAATATTTTACAGAAAACCCTGTTGGATTCCTTGCGACCGGTTATAATCAATCCTCTGACCTTCATTTTTGGCAAAATCCCGGAGACATAGTGAGCACACCGAGCCCATTATACAGTACGGACTTTTCATCCAAAATAATACATAATTCTTCGTTTCTTCGTTTACGTGACGTGACACTTTCTTACACATTGCCAAAGAATCTGCTTGCAAAAACGAAATATATTTCAAACGTAAGATTTTATGTACAAGGGTTCAACCTGTATATGTGGACAAAATGGAGGGGGACTGATCCTGAAGCTGGATCTGAGAATATCAACCTCAGTGAATTCCCGAATCCACGCACAGTTACAGCAGGTCTTGACATTACTTTATAATTAGTCTAAAAAAACAGAATATGAAACCAAAAAATTATTTTCTTTTATTAATTACCATAATAATTGCCGGTAGCAGTTGTAAAAAACAGCTTGATCTTCACGATGGAGATAGTTTTACGTCGGTGAATGCTTTTATTACACTTGATGATGTTCAACAAGGTGCTAATGACGCTTACGGCAGATATAGTGCAATTACAAATGATATGTATGTAAGTGCACTGCTTTCGGACGAAGCTAAATTAGGACCTGACAACAGTGGCCAAGGGACTTTTACTTATCGTTATCAATTTGGATCAAATAATACTTCGGGTGGCGATGTTGTTGAAGCATGGAGCGAATATCCCGGTATCATCGATCAAGTGAACAGGGTATTGCCATATATTCCTACAGTAACTGCCAAGCCAGATCAGGAATACAGGAGAGATATATTAAAAGGCCAGCTACTGGCATTAAGAGGTATTGCTTATTTCGAACTTCTGGAAGCATATTCTAATATCTATAGTGCTTCAGACCCACTGGGTGTACCTATCAGTCTTGTTTCGGATCCACTTCAAAAACCAGCCAGGAAATCGATGGGTGAGGTAATGACTCAGATCAATACAGACCTTTCAGATGCCAGGGCTTTACTGCCTGCAGTTACTCCTGCTGATTTTTCAGACACCGTGATGAACCAAATAAATATAGCTGCATACCAGGCACGTATTGCCCTTTATAGAAAAGATTACGATGCAGCCATTACAGCTGCGACTGAAGTTATTAATTCGGGTGTAAAACCACTAGTAACTGGAAGTGATTTCGCTGGCATCTGGACAGATGATAATAATTATGAGGTATTATTCAGGAGGCGTTATGCATCAAGTGGCGATGGTGCGATAGGAACTCTATTTACAACAACAGCCGGGAATGTATATGTGGCACCATCCGATAAATTAATAGCTATGTATGATGTTGCTGATATCAGGAAGGATACATATATCGGAGTCAATGGCAGTGGAAATAATTATGTAAATAAATTTTTTAGCTCTTCAAAAGGCGGATGTGTAGTTGATATCAAAGCTTGCCGTATAGCAGAAATGTACCTCATTCGTGCGGAAGCTTATGCAAGAAGCAGTAGCCCGAACCTGGTAGCAGGTGCAGCTGATCTGAATTTATTAAGGACAAACCGCATAACTGGTTATGTTGATGAAACATTTGGTACTGCAACTGATCTCGCTAACGCTGTTATGGATGAAAGATTTAAAGAACTAGCTTTTGAAGGTTTTCGCTTTTTTGATCTGAAAAGAAATAGCTTACCAGTGGAAAGACTGGCATCTGATGCAAGTGCTGCGTGGCAAACATTACCAGCCGGAAATTTCAGGTTTGTGCTGCCAATACCAAGCGATGAGATTTTAGCAAATCCCAATATTCAGCAAAATCCCGGATATTAAACCAGTTTGATATGATTGCAAAATCATTATATTTATAATACATAAAATAAAAATCATGAAATTTATTAAGAACTTATCACTGCTTGGAATATTGGCTCTTATGTTCTCAATGTCAGGTTGTGATAAAACCAAACCATATGATGTTTCCGTTTCAGCACCAAGGGCTCATTTTGTAGGAAAAGAAACAAGTACATATTTAGTTCTTGTGGACCCTGCACCTGCAGATACACTCCAGATAGGAACTACCGATGTGTCTTCAGCAGACCGTGTAGTTAATTTTAATGTAACTTCTCCGTCAGGAGCCGTTGCAGGTACACACTACACCATTAATGGTGGTAATAGTGTCACTATTCGCGGAGGAGAAGCATTGGCTAGTTTTGTAATACAGGCTAATTATTCAGAGTATTCAAGTGGAAGGAGAGATACACTTGTGCTTACTATTGCGACTCCTTCAGTTGAACCAGCCGCTTTTTTGGATACAATAAAACTTATAATTGCAGGACCATCCGGTTGCTCTGAATCAAATCCTGACTTTGCTGCTGATTTAGGTTCTTACGCCAACACAAATGAAACACTTAACGGTAGTCCTTATGGGCCGTATACGACATCAATTGCTTCAATTACACCAACCGGGCCAACAACGGCAACAATGGTGGTTAATAATATTTGGGATAATGGATGGGGACCTATCAGTTTTGATTTGGACTGGAGCGATCCTACAAACACAACTGTAACGGTAGAGCCGCAGGCTGCTATTGCCGGAAGTGATGCAGGAGATTTGAATTCTATGTATGCTGGTTTGCCAATAGCGGTAAGGCCTTATGCTACAAGTGGCCCAGGCACTTACTCTTCTTGTGATCAGGACTTCACACTAAATATGCAATTAGGAGTGGGTGATGGCGCAGGTGGTGTGCTGGGATATTTTGATGTTCTTTACCAGGTGCATATGCTAAGGTGATATCTTAAAATTAGTTTATTAGAAAGCCACTAAGTTCTTAGTGGCTTTTTTTATTAATGTTCAATATTCAACGTTCAACCTTTCCAGCACAGTGGGATCCGAAGCTTGGAATTCACGTGACTTGAAGTCGCGGCC